>Ga0307479_10000044_pt1 | contig 143097 bp, 110 predicted proteins | sample atmos_gasesECM4C_FD_203743 | JGI IMG/M metagenome (GOLD analysis project Ga0307479, IMG submission 203743) | Hardwood forest soil microbial communities from Morgan-Monroe State Forest, Indiana, United States - atmos_gasesECM4C_515 | ecosystem: Environmental > Terrestrial > Soil > Temperate... | reverse complement strand
CCGTTTGGCAGTGACTATGGCAGTCTCCGCCTGATGAAGGATACGAACGGCGTCCTCATAAAATATCTCGCCTTCCGGCGTCACACGCGCGTTGCGATGGGCTCGTGAAAAGAGTTTCAGTCCTAGTTCGTCCTCTAGATCGGACACGGCCTCGCTGATCGAGGGCTGAGCAATGTGCAGCCGGCGTGATGCCTCTCTGTAGCCCTTGCACTCTACTACCGCTGTAAAATAGCGCAGATGTCGTAGTTCCATCTGACAGGCACTCCCTATCAGTCTGATTGGAACATACGATGCATCGGAATGTCACTTTCCCAAATCTATCCGTATGAAGCGCCCGGATGGGCCAAGGAAAAGGATCGCAGACCGCAGCTGTTATTCACAGCACGAGGCATGGGGTAAGAGAAATGAAAGTCGAACTATTTCCACCCGACCCTGAAACAGAGCCGCGTCATTGGGTACGGCATGATCAGGCTTTCGCAATGATGTTGCGGCCCGGCTCAATTGAGTGGGGTACGAAGCGTTCCGCACTCGAAACGTTCGATTACACCCCGGGCGATTTAGCACTGTGCGATCGTCATGTGGGTGAGTGGGTTGGACTTGTGAACGTAACGCATCTGCAACTCGGTATTTCCGATGCGGCACTGATGGCCTGCTCGGACGGAGCTTACGGTGAGGTAGAACTGCATGCTTCCCGTAAGTTTGCGGACCCGCGTCTGAGTGCGATGGTTGCGGCCGCTCATGCGGAGATGGTCGCTGGCTTTCCGAGCGGACGACTGTTCCTGGATTCTCTCGAACAGGCGATGGCAGTAACGCTGGTCAATGGTCATGCAGTAAGGCACCGTCCATTGCAATTTTCCCGAGGCGGACTCAACTCTGCGCGTTTGCGGAGGATTAAAGAATTGGTCGATGCGAAGATGGAAGGCGACTTGAGTCTCGAGGAGATGGCGCAATCGGTCGGATTGAGCACAGCTCATTTCGCGCGGATGTTTCGCAAATCAACGGGCGGGACTCCACATCAATTTGTTCTGCGCCAAAGGCTTGAGCGTGCTAAAGGGATGTTGCGTGCTCCTGATGCTCGAGTATTGGACGTGGCCCTTGCCTGTGGTTTCAAGACCCAGCAGCACTTTGCGCAGGTCTTTCGTGGCGTCTGGGGAGTCAGCCCGACAGAGTATCGCCAGGAACTGGTCGGCTCCGAGGCGACCGGCGCGTCGGAGGCCCGTTCCGAAGATACGCGACTCCAGGTGATTAGTGGTTAGCCGCCAAAACATCATTCTCACTGGTTGCCGTCTACTTCCTTAATTAACCTCTCGCCCTGTGGGGAAGTTGTAACTCAGCACTCATCGCTCCTTCAGCTTCTTGCACCCGGCTCAGCGCTCTGTTCTCCGCCAATGATTCTGACTCGGCCAGGCCATGGCTCAGTCAAAATCTCGTCGTCCAACCTCGCGTCGTCGTTTTCCCCGGAGCACGAATTTAGCAAGATTCCGACCATCCCAGCAGAAATCCGCACAAGTCCGTTTCCGATATGAAGTTTACTCACACTTGTGAGCAGAGGTCGATCATTCGCCCGAAACTCGTTCAACACAGGAGGACGAATCAATGGAAGCAATTGGATTGTTAGTCACGCTTGAAGCACGCGCAGGCAAGGAGGCCGCTGCCGAGGCATTTCTGAAGTCAGCGCAGCCACTGGCGGTGGATGAAAAAGGGACATTGAAATGGTATGCGTTCAGGCTCGGACAGCGGAAGTTCGGCATCTTCGACACATTTGCCAATGAAGCGGGCCGCAGTGCCCACTTGACTGGCGAGATCGCGAAGGCACTGGGAGCGCGAGCCAGCGAATTATTTGCGGTCTCTCCGCAGGTGGAAAAAGTGGACATCCTTGTAAGCACCCCTTTGAAAGGCTGAGTCCGGGGTTTCAGAACGAAACAGCAATCAGGGAGAAAAATAATGATTAAGGAGCAAGAAATGAAAATCTCACAAATGCACCGAGCTGATTCTGCGCTTCGGGAGCCCAAGTCAGCCCTCCTACGCCTGAAGCGCGGTCTCGGCTTAACGCTTCTCGCGTGCACGCTCGTCATCGGTGTGGCCGAGGCCCAGCAAGCGGCCCCACCGATTGAAGGTGTCATCGGAAAGCTACAGTCATTTGATGGCAAGGCGCTTGAGGTTCAGACACCTTCGGGTGCGGTTCACGTTGCGGTTAAGGAGCCCCTTACAACCTATAAACAGATACCCTCCGATTTGAGTCATATCACCGCTTCGTCTTACGTCGGCGCCGCATCGACCGAGCAGAACGGGAAGCAAGTCGCGAAGCAGGTCTTCATATTTCCACCGGAGCTCAGTGGAGCAGTGGAAGGCAGTGTTCTGACCGACCCCCCAGGCGCAACTACTCACAGCAGAATGACCAATGGCTCCGTCTCTCAACCCGCTTCGCACTCGCGCATGACGAACGGAACAGTCCAGAAGAGTGGTACCACGCTCGTGCTTAATTACCAGGGCGGCTCCCAAACGATCTCGGTACCGCCCAATGTCCCGGTCACAGAGGTTGCACCTCAAAAGGTCACCTTTAGCCCGGGCGATGTCGTCTACGCGGCAACCGAGAAGCTCGCGGATGGAACACTGGTCACGGACAAGATATTTCAATTCATTCCAGCGTCCCAATAGACCGTTCTCACTAGATCGTGCAGTTGAGGTGTTGGAAGTGAATGCTTTGGTCCTCCCCCATCCTGAACCGAAATCGACGAGCACGTTGCCGGCACAGCCGGGCGTGCTCGTCGTCAGGAAACACCATTTCCTCGTGCGCTGGAGTCACTGGCTGAATGTGCCGCTCCTTCTCGGCCTCATTCTGAGTGGCATCTCGATTTACTGGGCCTCACCGATCTATCAGCACAAGCCAGATCCGAATACGGGAAACACTGATGTGGCAGCGGACATTGGAATTTGGATATGCGCCCATGTTCCTGGACTGCATCACTACAACAGTCCGCCAGACTGGATTTACAACCACGTGAGTCTAGGGCCGGGAATGTTGGCGCCGGCTCTGCGCCTGCATTGGCTGTGCGCGTACCTGTTCATGCTGAATGGCATGGTGTACGTTGCGGGGCTGGTCAGGGGAGGAGGCTGGCGCTCGCTGCTCCCCCGTCGGACTGACCTGCTGGACGCGCTCAGGATGTTCCGATACTACGTCGGTTTTCCATTCGCGAAACTGGCGCGCCGTCGATGGCCGCATCCCGTCTTCAACACAAAGTACAACGCGCTCCAGCGCGCAGCCTACTTCTCTGTGCCAGTCGCCGGGTTTCTCTCGGCCGCTACGGGATGGGCGATTCACAAGCCCATGCAACTCCATTGGCTGGCAGCGTTGTTTGGAGGGTACAACGCAGCGCGCGTCTGGCATTTCTGGCTGATGTGGATCTACATCCAATTCGTTGTGCCGCACGTGATTCTGGTCTTCGCTGACGGGTGGGACACGTTGCGCAGCATGATCGTAGGTTGGTCAACAAGAGTAGGGCGCTCGGAGGTCGTCGCACATGAAGGATAAGAAAAATGGCAACGACTCATTACAACCGAAAGATAAACCTTCGACGGGAGTAGAACCGAAACAAGAGACGCCAGAGTTACCGAAGGCTGGCCCCGAAGGTACGACCCCTTCGGCCTCCATGACGATCGAGAAACCGAGGGCCGGTGGAGCGGTAGAACAACGAGTAGATGCAGATGGTTCTCCCTCGTCATCAGTGGATCACAAACCGCGAACAGATGAAGCGCATCCGTCAGTTGCTGCGAAATCTGTCTCCGCGAAAAAGCCGCAAAGCTTCTTTGCCGAGCAAACTCCTCTGGCAATTAAGGTGGCTCCCCGCATCCTGCGTTATCGGAGCCGGCGCGATTTTCTGTTGTTCGGGGTGGGTGCGCTGGCAGTCCTCACGGGCAGCGGGTTTCTTCTGCCGCAAGATACGCTCAATCGCTTGGGTGTACGTCGAAATATGGACTCGCCTGGGAAGGAGTGGTTTCTAAACAAAGCACTGCGTATCGATGACGACGTTGCAGAGGCACTCTACTCTGGAACTCGCAGGGTACCCACCTACACCAAGTCGCAGATTACTCCGCTCAAGAACAACTACAACGGATCGACTCCCGATCCCAGCTACGTTGCCGGATGGAAATTAACTCTGGCTGGGCTCGCTTCTGGCCTGAGCATCTCTCTCGATATTCGGAATCTCATGACTCGCTTTTCGGTGCATGAGCAGATTACGAGGCTGGTTTGCGTCGAAGGCTGGAGTGCGATCGCATGGTGGGCCGGTCTGAGATTCGATGATCTGCTTCACGCCTACCCGCCGATGGCGCAAGCGAAATGGGCGCTCGTGGAGTCGTCGGTCAATCTCGATGCCTCGGGGAATCCTGACCCGTATTTTATGTCGCTCGACTTGGCGACGGCCCGCCATCCCCAGACGCTGCTCGCCACACACTTCAACGGTCAGCCCCTAACGGTGGACCATGGAGCACCGCTCCGTCTGTTGGTGCCTATGAAACTTGGTTTGAAGAATGTGAAGGCCATTACCAGGATTACCTATGTCGCGGAAGAGCCAAGAGACTATTGGGCCGAACGGGGATATTCCCGCTACGACGGAATTTAGATAGGTGATGTCGGCGCCGCAACATCGATTTTAAAAGGAGCAATTATGGCAAGCAAAGGAACAGTTATCGTAACGGGCGGCTCACAAGGTATCGGAGCTGCGATCGTTCAAACCTTTTTGGAGCGCGGATATTCCGTGGTCGCAACTTCACGAAAGATTACCCAAGCTGCTTTAAGTCCATCTCCAAACCTCACGCTCGTAGATGGAGACATCAGCCATGCTGCTACCGCACAGAAGGTGGTCGACACTGCTGTTCAGAAGTTCGGCTCGATTAGTGCCCTTGTCAACAACGCCGGTATCTTCATGGCGAAACCCTTCACTGACTACACCGTTGACGATTTCCGTGCACTTGTTTCGACGAATCTCGAAGGCTACATGCACATGACCCAGCTTGTGGTCAGGCAGATGCTCACTCAGAAGTCGGGTGGCAGCGTCGTGGCCATCACATCATCGATGGTTGAAAATCCCATTGGTGGTTTGTCGGTGTCGATCCCGATGATCACGAAGGGCGGTCTCGAGGCCGTCACGCGTAGCCTGGCCTCGGAGTATTCGAAGGAACACATCCGCTTCAACGCAGTCGCGCCTGGAGTTGTTGACACTCCTCTTCACAAAAACAACCCAAAGGATTTCCTGAAGACCCTTTCGCCGATGGGCACGATCTCCACTGCGGCGGAAGTTGCAAGCGCGGTGGTCTATCTCACCGAATCCCGCCAGATCACTGGGGAGGTGCTGCACGTGGACGGCGGTGCGCACAACGGCAAATGGTAAGCGCGAAGGCGGCCTGCCGGTCATGCTTGAGATGAAGTTCGAAATCAATCACTGAGAAAGCGAGGAGTTCATATGTTCAGATATGTTGCCGCCATCCTTTTCGGGATCTCGCTGTCAGCGCCCCTCGTGGCGGAAATCACGCCGTTTCCGGCCAGCTTTCACAATCAAATGGTTCCGACGAACGGCACTAGTCTCTACGTCCGAGTCGGCGGCAAGGGTCCGGCCGTGGTGCTGTTGCATGGCTTCGGCTTTACGGGTGATATGTGGGCCCCCCTGGCAATTGTTCTGGCCAAGGACCACACCGTGATCGTCCCCGACCTGCGCGGCATGGGTATGTCCGATCACCCGGATACCGGCTACACCAAGAAGAACCAGGCGGTCGACATTGCCGGCGTCATGGATGCACTCAAGGTCCAGAAGGCAGATCTGGTCACACATGACATCGGCAATATGGTCGGCTATGCGTTGGCTGCTCAATATCCGGCCCGCGTCACGCGTTGGGTGGTGATCGATGCACCGCTGCCAGGAATCGGCGACTGGGACAACATCGTTCGTAACCCGGCGCTGTGGCACTTCGATTTTCGGGGTCCTGACGAGGAGCGTCTGGTGCAGGGCCGGGAGCGCATCTACCTCGATCGCTTCTGGAACGAGTTGTCCGGGGACCCCAAGAGGATCGATGAAGATACACGGCAGCACTTTGCTGCCCTGTACGCACGACCGCATGCGATGCACGACTCCTTCGAGCAGTTTGGAGTACTCCGCCAGGACGCCGCCGACAACAAGGCGTTGCTCGCCAACGGCGGCAAGATCACCATGCCGGTGTTTGGCCTCGGTGCCGAGAAGTTTTTCGGCAAGAACATGGCCGATCACATGCAGTTTGTCGCCACCAACGTCACAGGCGGCATCGTGCCCGACTCGGGGCACTGGATCATGGAGGAGAATCCACAGGCCACCATCAAATTGGTTACAGATTTCCTCGCCAAGTAGGCTTGGGCTTCAGCCTATCGCGTTGTACCAATGCGCGGGCACTACTTGACGGGTTGGTGAAGGAGATTTCTGAGGTTGGCAGTGCTGTTGAAAGTTGGAGTGCCCATCGCCAACAAGCGTTGGCACAAGAACGATGAAGTAGAGGAGGTACGGAACCCGGAGCTCGCAATGATGTGACGACGACTTGAAAGAGGAGCAATAACACATGAGTAAGACGAAGACACCTATCACACGCCGAGAGATTCTTATTGGCGGTGCCGCCGCGGTGGCAGTCGCGGGGTTGCCCCTTCCGGCTGCTGCCGGTCGACCCAAACCTGCAAGCGCTCCTGCGCCGCAGAAACAAGTTCGAGGAGAGACTCACATGAACAGGATCACGACGAAAGATGGGACCTCAATCTTCTACAAAGATTGGGGCACGGGACCGACGATCGTTTTTTCGCACGGCTGGCCGCTGAGCGCTGACGCGTGGGATGCGCAGATGTTTTTCTTCGGCCAGAATGGCTACCGCGTGGTTGCACACGACAGGCGCGGTCACGGCCGCTCTGAGCAAACCTGGACCGGCAATGAATACGACACCTTCGCAGATGATCTTGCCGCATTGTTGGAAAAACTCGATCTGAAGGAAGTCACACTGGTCGGCCATTCCATGGGTGGCGGTGAAGTCGCTCGCTATATCGGCCGTCACGGCAATAAGCGCGTCAAGAAAGCTGTGATTATCGGAGGAATTCCGCCAGTCATGTTGAAGAGCGACAAGAATCCTGGTGGCTTACCCATGTCAGTGTTCGATGGAATCCGCGCGGGGCTCGTCGCAGATCGTTCACAGTTTTACAAGGATATATCCCTTCCCTTTTACGGCTATAACAAACCGGATGCAAAGGTGTCGCAAGGTGTTCGCGATTCGTACTGGCGCCAGGGAATGCAATCCTCGATCATCGCTACCTACGAGTGTGTCAAGGCCTTTTCCGAGACAGATTTCACGGAAGATCTCAAAAAGATTGAAGTGCCCACTCTGGTTATTCACGGAGACGCAGATCAGATCGTTCCGATCTCTGACTCGGCGGAGCTCTCTTCCAAGATTGTGAAGAATGCGACGTTGAAGGTGATCCCCGGCGCTCCCCATGGTCTGTGCACCACACACGCGGATCAGATCAACGCCTTGTTGCTCGACTTTCTCAAGGCATAGTTACGCGCTGCACCACGACACTGGGCATGCGAGTTATGTGTCGTGCCGGCCTCTGAGCGGGGTTCCAACAAGCCCGCGAGCCGCGGAGCCTCGTGGGAAGAACTGACAAGGAAAAGGAGTTTGCACATGAAAGCCGATATGAAGTTCGAAGTCGCTATTGTTCCCGTCTCAGACGTGGATCGCGCAAAGGCGTTTTACACAAAGCTCGGGTGGCGAGTCGATGACGATATCGTCAACGGCAAAGATTTTCGCGCCGTTCAGCTCACGCCGCCAAACTCAGCGGCCTCGGTCACGTTTGGCAAAGGAGTTACGGACGCCAAGCCCGGCTCGTTCCGTGGCGGGCTGATCGTCTCCGACATCTTGGCGGCGCACAAGCAGATCGTGGCCAGTGGCATCGAGGCGACGGAGGTCTTCCACGGTTCGCCGTTCTCCCCAGAGGCGCGCATCAGCGGTCCTGACCCTGCGCGCAAGAGCTACGGCTCCTACGTTGCCTTCCAGGACCCCGATGGCAACGCGTGGATCGTCCAGGAGGTCACTCAGAGGGCACCGGGCCGCGAGCTGCCGAAGTAAACGGGCGGTAGGAGACAACTTTGGCCTTTCCGCTCCGTACGGGGTGGGGAGGCAGTCGTTGAATGGACCTATTAAACCACCAGAGAAACGCTAATAGATGACGACACGAGCGTAAGCACCTGACCCATTCCGGTCAATTCAACCAGCAGGCTGCTTCAACGAAGGAGAACGATCAATGCCGCAACTCACGCCGACCCTGGAGGAGGTGCAGGTACGTTCCGCAGTCCAGCACATCGCTACCTTCACCGCCTCAGCTCGACCAGAGCACTTAAAGTCCAACATCCGGCAACTCTACAAGCGCAATATTCTGGACAGCCTCGGTTGTGCCATCGCAGGGCTCCAAGGCAGGTCCTTTCAAGCGCTGCGCGAACAGTTCGAGGAATATCGAGCTCCCGGTCGCTGCACGCTGATTGGGGGAGGCAAGACATCAGCAGATCAAGCGGCGCTGTTTAACTCAGGTTTGGTGCGATATGTCGATTTACTGGACAGCTATATGGCGGTTGGCGGTCTTTGCCACCCAAGTGACAACTTTGGGACCATCCTCGCTGCAGCCGAACAAGTAGGTGCGTCGGGCGAGCAGTTTATGTTGGCACTCGCCGTAGCCTATGAAATCCAATGCAGGTTCACATCCGCCGTACCTGTAATGGCAAAGGGTTTCAACCACGCCACCCAACTCGCAATCTCTGCAGCTGCCGGCGCGGGGAAATTGTTTAGACTCTCCGCCGGCGAAATCGCCAATGCGATCTCGATCGCGACCATCGACAACGTCTCGCTTGCAAACGTGCATGCCGAACCAGTGTCGCAGTGGAAGGGCTTTTCGCCGGGAATGACCGGGATGCGCGCCGTCTATGCTGCCTCGCTAGCGAGGCGAGGCTTCACAGGCCCAAAAGGCCTGTTTGAAGGTCCTTTTGGGTTGGAACTCATGTTCAAGCAGTCGATCCCCGTAGATTGGGAACAGCCCTCGCTCGAAATCATCACACAGACCGTCATGAAGAAATATTGTTCGCTGATTCATGGCCAACCGATATTGGAAGCGGCGTTAGAGCTGAAGCGTCGCAACGGTTTGACAGCTGACGACGTTGAGGAGGTGCGCTGCGACGTCTTCCAGGGCGCCTTCGACTTCGCAGGAGGCGGAGCCTTCGGTCCAAAGAACCACCCTCAGATGAAAGAGCAAGGCGATTACAACATTAATTACCTCATCGCAGCCGCGCTGCTCGACGATCAACTGGGCCCTGCACAACTGGACGAGGCACGTATCCAAGCTCCAGATGTCCAGGCCTTACTGAAGCGTGTAGAGATTCGTCCTGATGATAGTTTCAGCGCTCGCTATCCCTATGAGCTGAGCGCCCGCATCACGATTCGCACCAAAGACCAACGTGTCTTTGTGAAGGAGCAGAACGGCTACGAAGGAGGGCTGACCAATCCGATGTCGTGGGAACGGACAGTGGAGAAATTCCACTGGCTGGCGGAGGCATTCGCCGATGAGGTGCTTCGGAGCAGGATCATTAGAGCAGTCGAGCAACTCGACAGCCTGGAGGTATCGGATTTAACCGCCCTGCTTGCCGAGGTCCGGCCAAACGCAACCTTCCCCGCTACCCGCCGTGGCATTCAGTGACTGATGTGGCACGCTGCCACCGGTTTGTTCGCTAGGCCCCTTGGGGAACTCGAGACCAGCCTCCCTAACCAGGAGTTTCCGCAGCGCGTCATGTGCGCGGTGGCAACATCGAACGTGTAGCATCTGCAGTGGGAGAAGGCTCGATCGCGATTTCTTTCGTCCATCAAGTGCTCCGAGAGTAAAGCTGTATCGGCGTTCGGATCGAACAATTTGGCGGGAGCGACGGGACTCGAACCCGCGGCCTCCTGCGTGACAGGCAGGCGTTCTAACCAACTGAACTACGCCCCCGCATACAACGTCGTCTGACTCCTTCCGATTCCCTGTCGTTCCTTTCCGTTCCATCTGGCCGTGCCGTGACAGGGGCAACAACGACGTGTAACTTATTGGATTTCAACGGTACTGACAGCCCGTTCTTGATCCTTTAAGGAAGTCTTTGACCCTGCCTATTGGACCTTAATCGGACCCAGATTCAACGCTGCCATTCAAGGCACAAGCCTGCCCGAATTTAGAAGCGGTCTCACCGTAGTGGCCAGATCGGACAACTTATGCGGACAGCGACAATTCCATTTGCCTTGGGGGTAGGCGGTGGGGTTCGTATCTGCGGAGGAAGGATCTGGCGAACTCGTTTGCCAATCGTGAATCATCGTTGGCCCTCATAATCACACACGTTTCGAAGCACAACGAGGTATCAGAAAGCGGCTTGATCACTACGCCGTCAGTGCCAACGGTAACGGCCGTAGGTTTCGTGAGAATCGCCACCCCAACGTGCTCAGATACCAGATGGACTGCTTGTTGCGCCGTAAGAATATCGTGTGCGTTCTTCGGGGAGATTCCTTCACGGCGTGCTGCATTCACGATTGCGTCATGAACGACGGGGTGGACTCGTCGCCCGAACAGAATCCAGTCGTCTTTTGTCAGATCTTGGAGTGATATGTGTTCCTTCTGAGCGGCCGGGTGGCTCACTGGGAGTGCTGCATAGAGCGGCGTCAGGGCGAACGGTACTGCCGTAATTTGAGAGTTTTCGAGTGGTGCCGTCACCAATGCCATATTCAGTTCGCCAGCCATCACACTCCGGATCAACTCGTTTGAGAATTCGCTGATGAGTTGAATGCGGAGCTTAGGGTACAGGGGCAGGCGGATTGCCAGAATGGCTGAAACCCAGGCTTCGTCGGCGTCGGCCGAGTGCCCGATAGTCAAAATGCCATCGCTCCCTTCACGAGCAGCACACCCGAGCTGAACAGCACGGTCTATATGCAAGAGTGCCGAACGGGCTTCTTCGACGAAGATCCGTCCCACGTCAGTGAGTTCCACCGTTCTTTTGTTTTTGCGATTGAATAGCCGAAATTTATGTTGTCGTTCGATCTCAGTGATCTGTTTACTGAGTGCGGACTGGGTTATGTGCAGTCTGTGGGCGGCTCGCGTGAAGTTCAGATCCTCGGCCAACACAATGACTGCGTGCAGGTGGCGTACTTCGACTTTGGCAAACACTGCTCCATACCTCCCTTGCCAGACGGCGGAGATTGGTTACTGCCCTACATCTAGTCAAGGAACCAAAGGGAAGGAAAAAGTATTAAAAGAATTGTTGCTGCGGATGGTGCGTTCTCCAGAGAAAGGAACACGCTTGACACTCGTTCGTTTCACATGGCACGCTTTCTACTCTGGCCATCTAAATTATTAGTCGGGTTGAGGCCCTCCCAGATGTCCAGCCGCGAGTTGAGCCCAGAATGGGTTCTTTCGAGTTTTATCTCCCCTCTCGCAGGCTCCCAGGACGAGATCAGCGAACTGGTTGTTGTCGCCCGGCGCCTTTGGCCGCGCATTCAGGCCCACGCGCGTCGAGAGCAGCCGGAGAAAAGCTCTGACGAGGCGCTGGCTCTGGCGACGGAGGTATGGGAGGGTGTTTTGCAATCTGTCGCCAAGACAATCCAACGGTCCAACAGGAGAAACTGGCGAATAAAGAATACGGACGCCTATCTCTTCGGTGCCTTCCACCATCGGTTCAACCGTGCTCTAAGAAAGGAGCGCACAAGACGAGAGACAATACAGTGTCTTCCTTCGATTGACCTGGAGCGGTTGCGACAGGCTCACGACTCAAAGGCTGTGCGTGATCTGGAGGAAACGATCCAGGTCAATGAGGCCGTTCGGAGCATGGATGAGTGGACCCGCAAGGTCTGGGCTGCTCGGCAGTACGGATACTCGTGGAGGGAAATCGCGTCACATCTGAGGCTAACGGAGCCACAGGCCAAACTTCGATTCCGTTACGCCATTGGCAGGTTGCGAACCCGCTTCGGTCGCTTAACGTGACTGTTTGAATGCGGGCAGGTGTGACTTGCATTGATCGCTCGCGGTAAACTTGGCCTTTCTTTGTGACGACTTCAACTGAGAGCAGGCGGGTTCTGAAGGAACAGGAAGATTTCAACGGAGAAGAAAAGCGGATACTGGATCTGCTGAATAGGGGTTTATCCCGAGATTTTCCAAACCCGCAGCGCATCGGGTGCCCCGGTTCGGCGATTCTCAAAAGCATCGCGCTGCACAAGCTGCCCTTGGCGCAAGCCGATCCGTGGCTGGAACATTTCAGCTCTTGCAGCCCATGCTTCCAGGAATTCAGTGAAATTCGGAAGCAAACGGCAGGTCAGCGGAGGCAGACACAGATGTGGCTGGCTGCGGCTGCGATGATGTTTCTTGCAGTTGCAGGTTGGATGTGGGTAAGGAGTCGCCCACCAGGGCAAACCGCGGCAGTTGTAGTCCTCGATCTGCGTGGCCGCTCAACAGCACGCGGAGCAAATCCGTCTGAGACCAGTCAGCCGCCGTTAGAGGCTCCTCGTAGTGCAAAGAGTCTGAACTTGGAGTTGCCAATCGGGAGCAACGAGGGTGCCTACGATGTAGCGCTGCTCAATCCGAGTGGCGCTGAACTTTTCCGCGTGAGCGCCAAGGCTAAACTCGAAGATCACAATGTGGTACTGAGGGCTGACGTCGATCTCGCCGGTGTCCCACCGGGTTCGTATTTTCTCGGCATCCGACAGCCAGGTCTTGAGTGGACGCGGTTTCCTATTCGATTGCTCTGAACACGATCACCATGAAGAAGAAACAAAAGCCGGCAAAGAAGAGTCGTCCCGCAACAAAGCCCCGAGTTCAGAGCGAACGGCTCAGGGGTTGGAGTGAAATCGCCAGCTTTCTTGGTCAACCGGTTGCGGTGGCGCAACGATGGGCGAGATCAGGAATGCCCGTGACGCGAGAAGGCAGGTTTATGTGTGCCTCTCGTGAGGAATTGAGCAGATACCTCGGCCGCGAAGCCGGTCTGGATGTACCTGTTCACATCGCGACAGAAAACATGGATTTGTCCGCTGATCTAAAACGTGCTCTTACGTATGCGCGAGCTGGCAAGCAGGACAAGAAAAAAAGCTAAGCGATAAGAAATGTGTCCTTTTTTTCGCAGTATAATAGCGGTAATTGTGAGCCGCTCTTCGTCCCGGAGGTTCTGCCATGCGGATTCTCGTTCCCTGGAAGCCAGTCGTTCTCGCGTGGGGATTGCTGAGTGCGATGATCTTTCTTGGTTTCGTTGCTTCTTCCTTGCGTGAAGGAAAGGACCCGTTCGCGCCGAGCGCGATGAAAGCGGGGGTTACGCAAACGGCGCAGCAACCAAATCACTCCCACAAAGCGGCTCGTACTCCGACTCGATAAGATCTCGACGATCTCTTGCTGCTCATTCGTCTGCTTACTCTTTTCGATCACGTCCTCGCGTGACGACCTTGCCCAATATTTTCTCCAGCTTTTGCTTCAAGATGACCTCTGCCGGAGATCGTCCTTGACGGTTGAGCCATGAGAGGAAGTCCTTCATTTTCACCTCATGTTTTACGGCCGGCTGCTGGACAAGAACGCTCACCGTTGTGAATCCCTGGCCGATCTCTCCTACCCAGTTGTCCTGCTGAAAGGCCGCAAGAGCGGTCGCGATCGCTTCATAGAGAGTCTCCGCAGTGACCTCTATGGAGTGCTCAACGTCTCGGATATCCTTTACCGCAACTGTGCACGTTCGAAGTACCACTGCAAAAGCGTAGCAGATTCGCCTTTTGTTCGCCAGTAGGAGGTCGCGACCACCCCACTATGTTGGGATGCCAGCGAGATGAAAAGTCTGGGCTAGCCTGCGTCGGTTTAGACGCTACGGTATCGACCGCAGCAATTTTAGGGTTCTCTTCTCTATAGCTTTCCCTGTGGTGCTGGAGCTGCGGCGGCGCACTTGCGGCTTCACGCCATTGTGGTACCAATGCCAAAGCTCGTCGTGGATCTTTTTCAGGTCGATAAGGAGCCTCGACAATTCTGTCGTATTGGTTAGCGCATAAACGCTAGTCAGGTCCACCCCTCGTTGCCTGTGGGCGTATCGCTGATTGCGAATCTGCTTGTAGCATTTTTCATACACGCGCCGTCTGACCGCTATGAACTCTTCAAGCTGCCGGAAATCTGCACCCGTAGGTTCTTTCGCGCTCTTCATCAGCTCGTCTACGATGTGGCTCGCCTTAGGATTTTGTCTTTCCTTGCGCTGCCTGAAAGCGGATTTAGAGAAAATGCCTGAGCTCTTCGCGAGATTAAGAAGTCGCTCTACATTGTTGGTTCGACTATCCTCGTCAAAGATTCTCCCCAGAACGATCAAAGAGTTTGATTGAACGGAATTGTCCACCGTGTTCCAAAACTCTGCGTTTCTATTCAATTGATGGAATATTTTCTGACTCTTGCGAGCCGCCTTCTTAAGAGTGCGCCAGATGTAGAAGCAACGAATGGCTTCCTGAACTTCGTTCTCTAAGACAAGCAGTTCGTATTCAAATCGCGCTTCAAGATCGGAGGTTTTCCCAGAAGACGAAGACTGAGGAAGGCTGACAGTCACTTCAGCTTCCCGCCATAGGTCAGCAACAATGCGGTTCCCAAGAGGGCGATCCCCAGCGAGAAAGTCCAGAGTTGGATGTAGAACAACCTCCACGTCCGCTTGCCCATGACTCGCAGTTCGCGGCTTGATGGTGCGCCCGCCGTCTTGCGAATACGTCTCGCTGTGCCCTGAACATCACGAAGCCGATTGATCGTGCACCACATCCCGGAGAGCGCAGCAATTGCCAGAGACACAAGGGAAAGAATGATGGAGCATTTTGCGAAGTGGGGCGGAAGGAATTCCTTGTCCTTCAGCAACGCAAAGATGTAGCCCAGAGCGGCAATGGTGAGCGTCAAAACAAAATTCAGGGTGAAGCCGAGTTGATCCAGGGCGAGTCTTTGCCATCGAACGAATCGCTCTTGATTCACCAACTGATCTCTGCTTGCGCTAGCGTCGTCTGGCTTTGTGCTTTCCATATATCTCAAGTCTCGCTGGGTGGTGCGTAACCGTGCTCGGTCTGACATCCCTGCTCAGATATACTGAGGCCAGGAGACGCTATGGTAACTCACTATAAGTGCAAGAGTATCAAGTGCGACCTACGCAACGTATTGGTACCATATGTTCGTGCTCTCATCGCGCCGGACGGCGAACGAAAGATTTGCTCATCTTGTAATTCTCGGTTGATCGTTGCGAAGACGGTGAACACCTCTGGAGGCGGACCGCGCGGCGGAGGACCTCGTAACCGCCGTCGCAGTTCTAGCCGCTAACGGGAAGACTGCGGCAGAGCCATTCCGCGATCACAGAGCCTTCGCCACGTCGATTGCGGCTCCCAGTTGGGTATCTCTTCCTTGCTTCAATGCTTCCCGCGAGAGTTCAATAGAAAACTTCGGCGCAATGCCATTGTTCTCCAGCATCCGTCCTTGCCACGTCAGATAGGCGGCAACCGGGAGGCCAAGAATGTATCCGTGGCCAACCTTATATGCGCTGCCACTGAGTAAACGACCGGGTGTTTTCGTTCCGACAATGGTTGCCAGATTATTTTCCTCGGCGAAGGCTGAGACCATCTCACCGGCACTCGCGGTGTGCTCGTTCACCAACAGCACCACTCGACCGTGGAATCGGCGCTGGCCGAGTCCTTCGGTGACCACGAGGATGGATTTTTCAACGAAGGCGTACCGGGCCGCTAACCAGATGAGAGTTGCCTTGTGGGACGGAATCCGTCCGAATCGGGTCAGTTCCTCACGACGATAACCGCGCTCGCGACGTTTCCGCGTGAGACTGTAGCCGACCTCAAGTTTTCCGGGTGTCAAATAGCTCATCAGGCGTAGTCCGCCGATTCCTCCGCCAGTATTGCCGCGTAGATCGACGATGAGCCGACTGCATCCGTCGAGTGCGTTGATGCCGCGGTCGATGTCCTTCGCTACGTCGATGCCGATGGCGCCTGGAAACATTGCGACTCTCAGCAACCCGATTTCATCGCTGAGGCGTTCAGTGGTGACCGGCTGCGGCGCCGTAACCGGGTGCTTCTGGGACTTGGGCATCGGCAATTGAACGTTGACCTTCTGCACTTCGCCCTGGAGCTTTTCAATAAGAAGACTCACGGATTCGCCGACGGAGAACGTCAGGTCATTTGGCGGCAGAACCTCGCGTCCACCGCATTCGAGCAGCAGATCGCCCGGACGTATGCCTGCTGCGAACGCTGGTCCACCTTGATGTACGTCTTGGAACATCCAGCGCTCACTTCCGTTCACCCCGAAGGGGTGCAGAGTCGCGTTGATTGCGTGGCGGGCGGGAATATTCCGCATCCCGGCATGACGAAAACCAGTGTGGCTGGTCTTGAGCTCCGCTACTAATCCGTGGACCTCTTTCTCGAAGACCTCCGGGTCGGCAGAAGCAAGGATCTGGTCCCGACGATCCCGAGCCAAAGCATTCCAGTCCACGCCGTTCATACCGGGATCGAAGTGTTTGGTAGCTACAAGGTGGGATACCTTGTCGAAAATCTTTGTGCGCTCTTCGAGAGTTAAATTCATTGCTGTTTGATTCCAATCGGGGTAGAAGTCTCTCCCACGGCCACAAATGCTGCCCAATAAAATGGGCTCACTTGGTCGCCATATTTAGCGAGCAGGTCAAGCTTCGCGTTTCGAAGAGCCGAACTCGTATCCTCGCCAACGCTCAGTCGCTGATAGAAGCGATCCATCAGCGCACTCGCGAACGTGTCGTCGGCGCTCCACAAACTTGCGACAACCGATTTCGAACCGGCTACTAAGAACGCCTCCACTAAATTGCTCACGCCCTCTTGTCCCTGTAGTTTGCCTACACCGGTGTCGCACGCGGACAGCGTAGTCAGGTCGGCATTCAGACGCAATCTGACAATCTCGCGTACCTGAAGCAAACCGTCATCGCCGGATTTCGGGTCTGTCCCCAAGACCAGCGCCGAGCGCTCAGGATACTGCGTGTCTGTGAACCCGTGCACAGCCAAGTGCAAGACGCGAAACTGGTCGAGTGGCTGTTTCTTGAATGCAGTTTCAGTCGCGTCCTTGCCGAGCAACATAACCGCGTCCCGACCGACAATTTTACCGATTTCTTCGACCTCTTCGCGCGTTTGAGGAAGATCGTGAAGCTCCATACCTGAAAGATCCGCCATGCCACGCAAAATTCGCCCAGGAACCGTGGTTGGCGGCGGCAATCTGCTACCCGCGCCGCCTTGATTTTCGTAGGCAACATCACCAATACCTAGAAAAGGCCGGGGGGCTCGCTCGTGGCGTTCAACGCGGCTTAGAACATCAAGAACGGTGCCGGAAGGCATATAGCTTATGATGTGAGACTTCAACAAATATTCGCCGGTGTCATCCCGAAGAGCCTCAAATGGCAGCAGATTCAACACTCCATCCGGTGCAATGATGATTCGGTTTGCCGATGCTTCTGGGACCGAGCCGAGAAGCAAACCAAAGAGCTGCTTCGATGGTTCTACGCCAGTACGCTTGGCATGAACTTCATCGACAAATTGACGTGTCAATTCTTCAATTCGTTTGCGTCCTGCCGACAGCGTAAGAATGTGTGCCGCCCCATGAGTGACGGCAACGCAGAAGGACCTCGGGTCATCCAACACATACTCCAAAAGCACTTCATCTGGTTTAAGGTCGGCCTGCACATTTTTCAATGCCGCGGGTTGCACGGGGAGACGCTGGTTGGGAGCGTCATCTCTTGTCCAGGCCAAGCCCAAGCGTCGCTCATTTTCAACTAGATCCTCTAGCAACTCTTCACGTTGGACAGGAAGATTGGTTTGCATCAGCTGAGTTTGAAGATTCGAGATGTTGGTTTCCAGCGCTGCCGTCTGTCCCGAATCTGTTGCTTGAATTGCGGTGCGGTCTTCAAGAGCCCAATCGAGCGTTCGTCCTCGAACTCGTTCCAGAACTCTAAAAGCGTCGGGCGCACTCCCACTCTTCGCGACCAGTTCAAAATGTTGCAAGTAGGTCTGGCTCATCGCTGCGGCAACAGAGCTGTTCCAATATGGCTCATCGACGCTGATGAGCATCCCCTCAATCACATCTTCCGCCTGTTCGTAGAGAGCGTTGGCTTCGGAAAGATGACCACGACGTGCCTTCAAATCAGCGAGGATGGTCAAATTGCGAGGCACATAATAACGATCACCGACCCGCTGGCTCGCGACTAGCCCCTGTGTGGCCCGCGCATCAGCGGTGGCCAGATCTCCACTATCGCGATACAGTTTCGCAAGTTCGAACATGGCGTCGGCTTCCATTCGGAAGAATTGCACTCGGGTTGCGAATTGCCCGGCTTCTTCCAGAGACGCGATGCCCTCGCGAGTATTCCCAATCTGCGCCGCCAGTTTCCCGAGCAGGATGAGCAACTGTGCCTCATGTCCACGCTTCTGCTCGGATCGAGCTTTTGTCAGCGCATCCTCAAGCACATCCTTCGCCTCGTTCGGTTTCCCAAGGGAGACTAGTGACTGGGCTTTTCCTTCATACGCCATAAAAGGGAGTCCAGAATCTGGATTAGATTCAGCGAGCTTGATAGCTCTTTCAAAGAATTTCAACGCCTCTGCATGTCGATTGACTTCTTCGAATCCGGTTCCGATCAACTCTAAGAACCGTACTTGTCCCCCGGTATCGCCGCTGGCCATCGTGGACAAGAGAGCTCCACCTAGCAGCCTAGCTGCTCGTCCGGGATTTCCTTCGAGGAAACCAATGAGACCCAGTTCACCGGAGGCCCTCGTCACCCATTGATCCTCGCCCAAACTCTTTGCAATGTCCTGCGCTTCTAGCCAGTCGCGCTTTGAAGCTCGATAGTCAATTTCGATGTCTGTGTAGCCTTTTGCGATGAGGCACCACAAGTGGAGGCTCGGGTCGTTTCGCACAATCGGGCGCTGGATCTGTTCATTCAGAAATTGTGACAGCTCTACGAAGGACATCGTTTCGGCGTTTGATCGGAGTCGCCCCACTTTGGAATAAAGCGCATTGCGTGTATCACCCTCGTTGGCAAACAGATTCTCCGCTTTGGCATAGAGTGGCGCCGCTCTCGGGCCATTATTTAGCCAGAACAAACGGTTTGCTTCGGCGAGAAGTTCTTGCGGATCATTCGACGTATCGCTTTCTGTTCGTTCTGCACCACGGCCCAGCCGCTTATCGGCGAACCGAATGCTGTGAATTCCTATAGCACGTCGGCACAAGAAAGCAAGAAGACCCACTAGGAGAAGGGCGACTGCGACCATTACTCGTCTTGGGACACGTATGCTCACTCAGAAAAACCACGCACCATAGGGAATCTACGAAGTAGGAGCGACGAGCGGCGCAGACGGTGGCGATTCGGGTTAGAACCCTAAACCTTTCCAATAGTTTCTCAGCTGTGACGAAAAAATGAAAGGTTGTTTGCCCTAAACCGCGCGTCCGTCAAGCACTTCGACTAAAGTGATGCGGTTGGAGAGTTTCGTCCCTATTTCCGTGTAGGTCAGTTTCCGAGTAGCCGCGACAATCCAGGGGCAACGTGACCACAAAACCTTTCAGACCCCAAATTCTAATGGCAGTGAATCAGACAAACCGCCCGTCGAGGTAAATGTGAAGATCGTGGTGATACATGGCCGCGAGTTCAAAAGCGGCAAAGAGATTAAGCACCTTTTCGCAGAATTCGGTGTAGCCAAGTATTCGGCTTACTGTGCCGGCGTCCTTGGTGTCAAAAATGACGATGACATCATGCTCCTGCTCGTAATGTGCGGCATGGTGCCCAATGCCGTTTCGGAAGTCGGTATCAAGCTCCGGCATGAACAGGTCTTCGATCGGGAATTTGGCAATGTGGTCGCGCTTGGCAGCATTCGGCATCTGTTCGAACTGCTCCAGCGTCATCGATCCCTTTTTCGTCGGGACTTCCAGCTTCCGGTGATGGATGATCGCCTCGAAGCCCATTGCGATCACGAGGAGACGGAAGAGAGTCTCGAAGCAGTCAATGTAGAGCTGGCGTAGTTCGTTGAAGCGTTTGTCGGACAGCGTTACAGGTTCCCGATATTCTTCTTTCCAGTATCGGACCGTGATCAAAGGCTGAACAAAGTTATAGCAATTCACAAAGGAACTGCGGACCGAGAAAATCTCTTTCCAAAGCGAAACGATGCGGCCAGACGCAAGATAGTGTTCCGCGAGGTCGTTTACTATCGGCTGGTCGAGAGTCTTGGCGTAAGTCAGGCGCTGAAGGATACGGTCGTACTTCCCACGTGACAGGAGGGTGAACTTCGAAAACCCGGCGGTATAGACGTTGCAAAGATCGATCAGACGGCTTTTCGGAGTGACGGGCCCCTCATGATGAGAGGGAGACTCCTTATCGAACAGATCCCAGTTGCCGCGCTCAAAGTGAACTCGGCAGCGTTCCGCATACGGAAATGTCTTCTGCACGAATAGCTGGCGGAGGCCTTCATCCTCGGCACACTTCTCCCAATCATAGCGGCCAAATGTAGCTATATGTGGGCTGATAAAGTCCGGCATGCTTAGCGGCACAACGATCTCGTCACTGAACGTGAGGGTCTTGACAGCACCGTCCTCGCCATCTGCCCATTTCCCGTTCTCAGGATCGCGGAATTTGATGCCCGCGTTCTTCTGGTCGAGATCGACGATATAGGTGATGACGACACCACAAGTAGGACAGGGGAAGGAATGCTTTTGCATGTCCTTGTGGCCAATCTGGGTGCGCGTGATGATCTTTGAACCGCACGAAATACAAACGACTGGGTTGCGAACCGTCATATAGAGAGACTCAATTTTCTCATGTGACAGGACCCGGCTAGATGGAAGGAACGGCGTTCTAGGAACCCTACAAAGAGTCTCCCGCCGGAGTCACGTGCAACCCAGAAATTGACCACGACCCCATTTCCATCTCATTGACAAAACATCCCCTTAGCACTTAGCTTTATCAAGGCGAACAAAAGGCGAATACACATGCGCTCAGCTGCAACAGTCCGGCAACAGATCGAATCGTCACTGGCAGCCCGTATTCCCGCAGCGCTTTCTGTCCGCCTTGAGCATACCCCGGAGCTGGTACCTACCGGCATAACCGAGGTAGACGCATTGTTGGAGGGAGGTCTGCCCGTTGGCAGCCTCGCGGAAATCACCGGCCCGAGATGTTCCGGCAGAAGCACGCTCGTGTCGTGCATTCTCGCCGGAGCCACGCGGCAAGGAGCAGTGTGCGCGTATGTAGATGTGGCGGACGCGTTCGATCCACTCTCTGCCGCCGCGATTGGAATCAACCTCGGGCGTCTGCTCTGGGTGCGTGCCGGCCGAACTGAGAAGTCGGACAAGCAGGTATGGGCTTCTCTCGATAGGGCCTTGCGTGCAACGGATTTGTTGCTGAATGCCGGAGGTTTTCGGGTCATCGTGCTCGATATGGGTGATGTACGCGCCGAACAAGTTCGGCGCGTGCCTTTGGCCTCCTGGTATCGCTATCGGCTGCAAGCAGAAAAGTCTCAGGCCCTTTTCCTACTTCTAGCGCAAACCCCCTGCGCGAACAGTTGCGCGTCAGTGGTTTTGCATTGCAGCGATGCGAACGAGCGGTGGGAATACGCGACAGGAAACCAGAATGGCTTGCCGCTGCTGACCGGGCTCCAATACAGCGTGAGCGCAGATCGCAAACGTGCCAACGCGCGCAACTTTGCAAATCCGTTCGGCAAGAAGACGGTGGCTGCCGCTCAGACCGACTGGAAGCGAACGACCCTATGGGCGGGATGAATCATGTCTGCGCCGGTGTATCTGTGTCTCCATCTGCGCGATTTTGCCGCGCAGACGCTGGTGCGCCTTGAGCCTGAGCTACGTAAGCGTCCTGTGGCGATTCTGGATGGTGACCCACCACTTGAAACCGTGTTCGCGCTGAACCAATCAGCACGAAATCTCGGCCTTGAATCAGGGATGAGCCGGCTGCAAGCAGAATCCTTTGAGGGTGTCTCTGTGTCCGCAAGAGTCAAGCAGCGAGAAGATTCCGCCTTCCTCATTTTCATGAAATCTGCCGAGCGATTCTCGCCAAGGATCGAAGTGTTGGCATCTCCCACAGAGAGCACATCTGGAGCCGCGCTAATTCTCGATGCTTACGGCTCGGAGCGTCTGTTTGGCGCCCCAGCACAGATTGCGGCTGCGCTACGCCGGGAAGTTGATGCCGCAGGATTTGAACCGAGCATCGCAACTTCCTCTAATGCTTATGCCGCCGTGCTGGCTGCGCGTGGGTTTCCGGGTACCACGGTCATTCCACTTCAGAATGAATCAGCCATACTCTCCCCTCTTCCCCTTTCCGTTCTGGAACTAGAACCGGATCAAGAAGAAACCTTCGCGTCCTGGGGTATCAAGACACTAGGCGCGCTGGCCGCTCTCCCGCAAAAGGCGCTGATCGCACGGATTGGGCAGGCAGGCTACCGCCTCCAAGCACTAGCGCGAGGAGAATATCAACACCTGCTTGTGCCGGTTGTGTCGCCCGCTGATGCTGTTCTAAGCGAAAGCACAGAGCTGGAACATCCGGTCGATCTGCTGGAGCCGCTGCTATTTGTACTCAGCAGGATGCTGGAGCAGATCATTACGCGAGCGGCAGAACGCGCTCTGGCCATTGCCTACGTGGAGACACGACTAGTACTGGATTGTGCGACACGGAAAGAACATCGTCGAGTGGTTCGTCCTGCCTTACCCGAGTGCAACCATCACACACTTCTCAAACTGATTCAACTTGATTTGGAGACGCATCCGCCGGAAGCGGCAGTCATCGCCTTGCACATGCAGGCGCAACCGGCGCGCCCGCAAACCGTACAGCAAGGATTGTTCGCTCCCCGAACCCCCGAGGCAGGGCGGCTGGAGGTCTTGCTGGCGCGGCTTCGCAAACTGATCGGCGAGGACCGAATCGGCGCACCGGAACTTCTCGACAATCACCGTCCCGACGCTTTCCGCATGGCTCCCTTTCTTCCCGACACAAGCACTCCCCTGCAAACTGCCACAACTCGAATTCACGCATCGGCGCTGCGCATGTTGCGTCCTCCCCGCACGGTGCGGGTTGAAATGCAAGATTCGCGGATGGCCGCGCTCGTTCTAGATGGCCGGAAGCTACACGTCCTCCAGACATCCGGTCCCTGGAAGGCCAGTGGGACGTGGTGGACGCATTCAGAGTGGTGCCGCGAGGAATGGGATGTCTCGCTGGGTGAGCAGGAAAGATTGTGTTGCCGTGTTGCTTATGATCCCGGCGCGCGTTGCTGGTATCTGACCGGGATCTACGACTGAGAGATTGCGATGTACGTGGAATTACATGCCCGGTCGGCGTTCAGTTTTCTCGAAGGCGCTTCGCTGCCGGAAATACTGATGGCGCGCTGCGGAGAGCTAGAGATGCCAGCTATGGCCTTGCTCGACCGCAACGGTCTTTACGGTGCGCCGCGTTTTCACATCACTGCGGAAAAACTGGGCCTGCGTGCGCACATCGGAGCCGAGATCGCAGTTGGTGATGCCGGAGAGCGGGTTCGTCCGTCAGATTGGCTGCCCCATTGCGTGCCTGCGGAGCCAGTGCGCTTCCCGCTATTGGCCGAGTCTGTCACCGGCTACCAAAACCTGTGCCGCCTGATTACCCGTTACAAATTGCGGGAAGACACCAAGGCCGAAGGCGCCGCAACGCTGGCCGACATACAAGAACACGCCGAGGGCTTGATCTGTCTCACTGGGGGCGACGAAGGCCCGCTGGCCTCTGCTCTAGTGCGTGGCGGATTCGATGAAGGGTTGAGAGAAGTCCAAAGACTCGTGAATCTGTTCGGTCCCCGCAATATTTATGTTGAATTGCAGCGTCACTGCGACCGCGCTGAAGAATATCGCAACCAAGCAGCGGTCCGAATTGCGCGGACATTGCGCCTTCCTGTCCTCGCAACGAACGGCGTAAGCCATGCAATGGCCCGCGATCGTGAAGTCATGGATGTGCTCACCACCATCCGTCATCATTGCACGCTAGAAACGGCGGGCCATTTACTGGCTGTGAATTCCGAGCGGTATCTGCGCTCCCCACGCGAGATGCAGGAATTGTTCCATGACCTCCCGGAAGCCATCGGCAACACAATCGAGCTTTCCACGCGCCTGTCCTATGAGATGCGCGATCTCGGATACAGCTTCCCGAGCTATCCCGTGCCCGATGGCGAAACTATGCAGTCTTTCTTGGAGCAGCGCACTGAGGAAGGAATGCGCGATAGATATTTGCCGAAACGGGACGCGAAGCTATTTGAAAAGGCGAAGCTACAGGCCCAGCGCGAATTGGCACTGATCGGGCAGCTCGAATTGGCAGGCTATTTCCTCATCGTCTGGGACATCGTGCGGTTCTGTCGGCGTGAGGGCATTCTTGTGCAAGGCCGCGGCTCCGCGGCCAACAGCGTGGTGTGCTATGCGCTCGGCCTAACTGCCATTGATCCAGTCGGGATGGAACTGCTCTTCGAGCGTTTCCTTTCCGCCGAGCGTGGTGAATGGCCGGACATTGATCTGGATCTTCCGAGCGGTGACGACCGTGAGCGCGCCATTCAATACGTGTACCAGCGCTACGGCGAGCTCGGCGCGGCGATGACCGCCAATGTGATTACCTATCGCGGAAAGTCCGCCGCGCGCGAAGTGGGGAAAGTGCTGGGTTTCGATGCGACAACCTTAGACCGGCTCACGAAATTGGTAGGCGCGTGGGAATGGAAAGGGCCGACCGACACATTGCACGACAGTTTCCGCACAGCCGGACTTGACACCCACCATCGCCGCATCGCCACCTATCTCGATATCTGCGAACGTGTGCAAGATCTTCCACGGCATTTGGGGCAACACTCTGGCGGCATGGTGATCTGCGCGGGGCAACTGAGTGCGGTTGTCCCCCTGGAACGAGCGTCGATGCCGGGACGCACGGTCATCCAGTGGGACAAGGAAGACTGCGCCGACATGAGGATCATCAAGGTCGATCTGCTAGGCCTGGGCATGATGGCCGTGTTGGGAGACTGTCTCGAAATGGTGCCCAAGCATTACCACGAACCGCTTGACCTCGCCCAGCTTCCACACAACGACCCGCAGGTTTATCGCACGCTGCAACGCGCCGATACCGTAGGCATGTTTCAGGTCGAGAGCCGCGCCCAAATGTCCGCCCTGCCGCGCAATCATCCCGAAGTCTTCTATGACGTGGTGGTGCAAGTCGCCATCATCCGCCCCGGACCCATTGTGGGCAAGATGATGAACCCTTACATGAAGCGGCGGCAAGGCAAGGAAGCCGTCGCCTATGCGCATCCGCTGCTGGAACCCGTGTTGAAGCGCACGCTCGGAGTGCCGTTGTTTCAGGAACAATTGATTCGCATGTCGATGATCGTTGCCAACTTCAGCGGCGGTGAGGCGGAGGAGTTGCGGCGGGCGATGGGAATGCGCCGCTCGCGAGCGCGAATGCGGGAACTAGAGACGAAGCTGCGTCGGGGCATGATAGACAACGGCATTCTCCCGGAGGCGCAAGAGCAGATTGTCCAATCTATACGGTCGTTCGCGGAGTATGGATTCCCTGAATCGCACGCCGCAAGTTTTGCGCTCATCGCCTACGCCAGCGCCTATCTCAAGTGTCATTATCTTGCGGCATTCACGGCGGCCATACTGAACAATCAACCGATGGGATTCTACAGCCCTTCCACTTTGGTGAAAGATGCGCAGCTTCACGGACTGCGCGTCAAGCCCGTCGACGTTCTCCGCTCCGACTGGTTGTGCACGTTGGAGCTGGATGTCCATCGTGAGGCCAGTACTAATAATGAGGCCAAACGGTTTGCCATGCGGCTGGGATTGCTTTACGCCAGAGGATTGCGGCAAGAAGCGGGAGAGGCTTTGGTTAACGCACGCCAGCGCCGGGCTTTTGAATCGATCCAAGACCTTGCGCTCCGCGTGCCGGAGCTGCGGAAGAGCGATCTTACGATGCTGGCGCAGATCGGCGCTCTGAATTCACTGGGCGAAAACATCCATCGCCGCGATGCGCTGTGGCAGGTGGAATACGCCGGCCGTCCCACGGGGCCGTTGTTGAAGGATTTGCCAGAACAGGACGAAGAATCCCCACTTGCCCAGATGACACTCGATGAACGGCTCGCCGCCGATTTCCACGGCACAGGCGTCACCGTGGGGCCACATCCGATGGCCTATCACCGGGCTGCTCTGTCGAGCATGGGCATCGTTTGTTCCAGCGATCTGGCGAAGCTCAGAGACGGACGGCTGACCCGCATCGCAGGATGCGTGATTGCCCGCCAGAGGCCGGGAACAGCCAAGGGATTCGTGTTTTTGAGCCTAGAAGATGAAACGGGGATCTCCAATGCAATCGTTACTCCTGCTGTCTATGAGCAGTACCGCCGCATTGTCACATACGGCAAATTTCTGCTAGTCGAGGGCAAGCTTCAAAACCAGGAAAATGTGGTCTCGGTGAAGGCGGATGTCGTTCGACCTCTGGAAATCAGCGGAATGGAGGTTCGATCCCACGACTTCCACTAACCGCAAGACTTCTCAGGCTTACCTCCGCCTAGGTCCTTCATCGAGACGGAATCGGATTGCGATTGTTTGTGACTTATAGTTAGCTAACATGGCTAAAGAAAGACTGCCCGGCTTATGAATCCATACTCCATCAACCCTCCCGAATCGGAGGTCGTTTTCGAGGAATTGTGCCTTGAGGTGCTGAAGCGGCACTGGTCCCGTCCGGGCCTCGAACGTTTCGGGAAGAAGGGCGAGAATCAATACGGCGTGGACATCTTCGATACGTTGGGCGAATCGCCCGAATATGCAGCGCAGTGCAAGCTGAAGGAGCAATGGAAGTCCCTCGAACCCGGAGAAATACGCGCCGAGGTTGAGAAGGCCAAGACGTTCCCCTCGAAGCTGGATCACTACGCGATCCTCACCACCGGCAAGGTTTCTGGCGAAGCGCAGTTGACCATAAAGGCCACCAATCAGGAACACAGAAAGGTGGGCCTTTTCAAGGTCGAGTTGTGGACCTGGGATAAGATCACCAAACTTATCCGGCAGTACCCGGAGGTCGAGCAGCAATTCTATGGTGGCTTGCGATCGGAGGAAGTGGCGGTCGTAAATGCCAAGCTGGACTACCTCGCCACGCTCACGGAGTCGGTCTCGTCAGCTTCGGCCACGAGCGAGATCGACGCGTTGATCGACGAGGCTCGCACGCGGATTACGCCGAGCGAGGCACAGATTGCCGTGATGCTGCTCAACCGCGTGCAACGGACCAAGGGTGGCGAGCTCACGGACTGGCATCGGTTCCGAATCCTCACAAACCTCGGTGCCGCGAATCTGGTGCTGGGCAAGGGCGAGGCCGCGGCCCGGTATTTCCTCGACGCGGCGCCTCTTCGGCCCGACGACGAACTCGCCGTCACGAACGAGGTGCTCGCATATCATCTCCTCCTCCAGGACAAAGAGACGCGCGAGAAAGTTGCCGTCGCGGTGCAACGCTTCCCCAACTCCGCGCGCAGTCGCTCGCTGTGGATTCAATCCGCGCCGCCAGAACGACCGTACCGAGAGTTGCTAGACGCGACTCCAGTACACCTGCGAAAGGACGCCGAGATTGCGTGCGCTCTCTGCAGGAGAGCGATGGCCGCGGGCGAGCACGAGCTGGGTATCGAACACGCGAAGGACGCCGTGGCCGACAAGCCGAAGTGGTCGCAAACTCACTTGCTTCTCGCGCAGGTGTACTTCGCAAGCGTCGTCGTCTCGACGAAGCCCCTCAAGGCCGAAGACAGGGATGCCGGGCTCGCCACGTCGCTGTCCGTCGCTAACGACGCGATCTCCGCAGCCGAAGCTGAAGGTGTCTCCTACGTGAAGGCGCAGGCGCTCGCGCTCAAGACGGATATTGCCCTGATCCAAGGCCGCAAGGAAGACGCAGCGAGTTTTGCGCGTGATTCCTTCGCCGCCGACCCCTCGGACTTGAACGCGCGCTTGGCGATGGCCCAGTCGCTTTTTGGCATGGGCAACGTGGACGAGGGAATCCGGGTACTGGAAGAGGCCCGCGGGAGGTCGGGTTCGGCTGCCAACGTGAGCTACATGCTTGGGCAAGCGCTGCTGAACCGCGGCACGCCGCAGGACGTGAACCGCGCATTCGAAGTGTTCAGCACGACTAACATCGCGAAGTTGCCCCTCGAACTGGTGGACCCGCTCACGATCGGAGCGATCAGGGCCTTGGCGCGCTCCGAGCGTTTCGCGGAGGTTCCGTACTATGTCGCACGCCCCGAGGTCGCGGAATCGCCTATGTTAGTCGCCGCGATCAATGCTTTCGTGTCCATCAGACGGGGACTGCACGACGAGACTGGACCGCTCTTGGACGAGGCGATCGCTGCGCGCCGACCGACCGACACGCGAACCGCCACGGATTTCCTCGCACGGATTCTGTTTGAAGCGGGACGCCTGTCCGACGCGCTGCCGTTGCTCCAGGAACTCTTTGATGCGAACACGCCGAACATCGACGTGCGGCTATTGCTGGAATGCGCGGGACGTCTGGGGAAGGACAAAGTCATACTCGACACATGCCAAGCCCTTTATGACCGGGGCTTCAGGGATTGGGATTTCACGGAGTTCGAGTCACAGTACCTCGAAGACTACGACCACCAGAAGGCCATCAGCAGGTTGCAGGAGTTCATCGCTGCGAATCCTGACAATCGCGTCGCCAAGCTCCGCCTCGCGCATGTCGCAACGCGCTACGGGCTGAGCGACCTCGCTCCGCTCTCGGAGGGCACGCTCCCGCCGCCCGACCAGCTTCCGATGCGCCACGCTCTGGCGACCGTTCACGCTCTCCAGTGGCAAGGCCAGAGCAAGCTCGCTGTCGACTACGCTTACCGCGTGCTGCGCGCACACACTTCGGAGGTCGAGGCCCACAAGGCTTACTTGGCGAGCCTGCTCGCGGGCGCCCGACCTCATGACATCCCCGCAACAATGGACGAGGTCGCGGTCGGAAGTGCGGTCGAATACTCGGAGAAGAGCGACGCGCCTGCCGGATGGTTCGTAATCGAGGACACCGACAAGCCCAGCAACGAGTTCGAGGAGATTGCAGCGTCCGACGAGATCGCTAAGGAACTTTTGGGGAAGAAGGTCGGCGACACGTTCGTACTGGCGAAGAGCCCTATAAAAAACCGCGTCGGGAAGATCACGCAGATTCTTAGCAAGTACACGCGGCGATTCCAGGCGATCGGGGAGCGGATGGAGTTGAAGTTCCCCGACGAGACCATCATCAGGACGATGCATGTTCCACCGCCTGAAAAGGTAACGGTCGCTGACATCCAGCCGATGCTCGACCAGATCAAGGCGCACTCGGAGGTGCACGCAAAACTCCGGGACATCTACAGGTCCACGGCCGTCACGCTCCACATGTATGGCGAGAAACTGGGCCACGGCGCCTGCGAAGCCCTCTTCGACCTGGCGGTTTCGGAAGATGATTTCGTGCGATGCGCGTACGCCAACGCATTGGGCCCTGCGGTGGCGAATCTCGACACTAAGAGCACCGTCGTTCTCGATCTCGTCGCGCTCACGACGTTGCGGCTCCTCGGCATCACGCGACAAGTCCTGACCAGCGGCGGATTCCGCTTCGTGCTTGCAGCGGCGACTCGCACCGAACTCCAAGAGCTCCACGTCAAGGCACGCTTCGCAATGCCGCACGGCACGATGTACTACGAGGGCGGCCAGCACTACATGTCCGAAACCACGGCGGAGCAGTCCGAGAGAGAGAAGGCCGCGTTCGAAGAGTGGATGCGGACTGTGGAGAGCAACACGACCGTTGTGCCGGTGCCGGAGGTCGCCGCACTCGATTCCGACCGACGCAAGTCTTTGGAAAACATCTTCGGATGGGAAGGACTGCAGGCGGCATTTGCTGCGCTTGCGCCTGGCAGGATTCTCTGGACCGACGATCTCGTTCTCGCGGAGGTTGCCAGGTCGGAGCTGGGCGTCGAGCGGGTCTGGACTCAGGCCCTCGTCGAGCACCTCGCAAACCGCGGCCTCATCGATCGAGCGGTCGCGGAAGAGACCTGTGCAAAGCTGATCGGTTTCAATTATCAGGTGACGCAGTTCAGGGGCGGCGTGATCGTTGCTGCCTTGCGCGTTTCGAACGGCTCGCTCGACGCCTTTCCGATGCGTCAGATGATCCAAGTTTTCGGACCTCTGGCCGCAGACACAGCGAATCGAAACACTGCACTCCTCATGCTCGCGGAGTTCGTCCTGAAGCTGTCAGTAGAACCGCTGCTGCCTGAGACCAAGTGCATGGCGACAAAAGCACTCCTCGACACATTTCCAACTGACGCCGCGACCAAAACGCAGCTGGCGGTTTTTCGCATCCAGTGCGCCGACCTCATGAATCTCAATCCGGTGGCGCAGGCAGCCTTTCTAATGTGCTTCGACCAGTGGAACAGAGAGAAGCTGACACTAAACCCGTCATTGTGACCACTGCAATCGCCGCCAACGCGAAGCTAACGGATGGTTGATGATTCCAAGGGACGGAGAAGCCTAGTTGATTGGTAAATCTTCTCCGAGGCAGTGGCCGCAATCAGGAGTCAGTTCAAATGCAAACGCAAAGCGATCCACAAGCTGCCGAAATCAGGTCAACGCACAAGAAGCAAGCGGTGCCGGCCCGAGGCGAGTCCGATTTTGAATCGTTGTTGGATGTCACGGAAGCGGCCAAACTTCTGAGGATTCACCCTAAGACGCTGCGCAACAAAGCGCGCCGCGGAGTCATTCCGGGCGTTCAGGTAGGCAGACTGTGGCGATTTCGGGCTTCGGCGCTCAACGAATGGCTGGAAGAGATCGCAAGCTGAGGAACAGCTGTGCTAACAGATGGCTCTCGACCGTTCTTCTCGCCTGGACTATTCTGGACTGGGCTGTCAGTGCCGTTTGAACAAAGGAGGATTTTTGTTTAGACGGACACGCTACCAACAAGGAAGCCTCAGGCTCGAGGAACGTAAGAGAGGTGCCGCAGTATGGGTGTACCGTTGGTGGGAAAACGACATCACCGGAAAACCAATACGTCGCAAGGTGCAGTTGGGATGTTTGGAACGATATCCAAACGAATCAGCCGCATGTGCGGCGGCAGACGCTCTTCGGTTAACGATCAACAATCAATCCAAGCGGAAAGACCTACAAAAAACAACCGTGAATATTCTCTGGGAGCACTACAGTCGAGAAGAGTTGCCCCTGAAAGAGATATCCACGCAAGATGCATATCTGTTGTATGCCGAGAATTGGGTTCTGCCCCGATGGGGAAAGCTCCTTCTGGAGGAAATCAAGACCATCGAGGTGGAGCGCTGGCTACGAGCGGCACAAATTGCGGACGGGACCAAAGCCAAGATAAAGTGCGTTATGTCGGCTGTGTTCTCGCACGCTGTTCGCTGGGAATTCTGTGGCCACAATCCAATTTCATCGGGAATACCAGTTGGTGCCGGGGGAAAGAGAGGTCCAAGTACTGGCGTCCGCGTCAGTGCGAAACGTCAGAAGTCTCCCTTAGTGCTGTCACCAGAACAAGTCAAACTCGGTTTGGCGGAGCTAGAATTTCGCGACCAGCTTCTCGTCTTTTTGGACGGCGCCTTGGGAATCCGTCAAGGGGAACTTGGGGCACTGCGCTGGCTGGACTGCGAGTTCGAAAACATGAATTTCAGTGTGCAACATTCCTACTACTGGCGTCGGGGTGGGCACCTGAAGAGCACAAAAACGGAAGCGTCGGCAAAGCTGTTGCCGATGCATCCGAGTCTGAAGCAGGCCTTGCTGGAATGGAGGTCACAAAGTCTCTACAACCGACCGGGCGATTTCGTCTTCGCTTCGGAGAGACTGAAGGGGACCAAACCACTCGACTTGGCTTCGGTGTTGAAGAAAAAGATTCAACCGGCGTTCAAGAGGATCGGCATCACCGGAGTGGGCTGGCACACATTTCGGCACACGGTGGGATCCATGCTCGCAGAGATGGGCGAACACCAACTCATGATCCGGGACTACTTGCGCCATGCGAATCTGCACGTAACCAACAAGTATCTTCAAGCAACGACCACGAGCAAGCGCTTGGCACAAGGAAAGCTGGTGGACGCCATTCTGCCAGGGGGCGTGCTATCAGCAAGCAAGTCAACTCTGGTCCACTAGCTTCCCCCGCGGGGGACCCTTATTGGACCCAAATGGACCCAGATTGTTTTTGGTGGGTCTGCGTAAACCATTCAAAAGAATGGCGGGGACGACGGGACTCGAACCCGCGGCCTCTGCCGTGACAGGGCAGCGTTCTAACCAACTGAACTACGTCCCCATTCCTGCTGACTGGTTGAGCGAGAAAAGCAACCGACTCGACCGATGATACCGATTCTACCAGATTCAAGAATTTGCGGCTGCTACCGTGATCTTTGGAAAGAAAAAGAATGCGGATTCTTGTAGCAGATCTGAAAAATCGTTTTTTTTAAAACAATCGCCTGCCATGTAAACTGCAAGTTCACTCAGCGAGTCCTGGTGCGCCCATCCAAAAAGCCAAAAAATGACCCTGAACTCAGCACGTGAAACCGAGTTTGACTTGCTCCGGGTCGCTATTGAAAAAATGAAAACGATAGTTGCTTTTCTCAAGACTGATTGTTGGATGAAATATGAAAACTTGGCGTCGGTCGAATAGTGTTTTTTTGCATTGCGTCTAATGCCTGCTGTGCTTATGCACGCACAAATGCCATTTAACGTTAAGACCAAAGATTAGGATCGCAGTTCTTGCTCAGTGCGAATTCTGCCCTGCTCATTTTGGTAGTTTCCAGCAAGCTTCTCTCCTCAGTTTTTATGTACAGTAGGTCATATTTGAGGAGTTGTGCGATTTGTGTCAGGACCTGTTGCTTCTGATAATTGTGAAGCGCCATTTCCTCGACAATCCGCTGTACAGTCATAGAAGAATGCCGTTCAATGATCTCCATTATTAAGTCGTATATTCTCCAATCAAACCCCGCTGTCCGATGAGATGCGAAAATGGAGGCCTTGTTCTGAAGCCAATCTCCCTCTGATTTGGATGGTACGATCACGGTGTCAGGGCGAATGTGACTCGTCGCTTTGTGTCCAAAAATTTGACCATAATCATAGAAGTTACAATTACCCATTGTTTGGGTGTGCCGGTAACAACGACCACGTTCGATCTGCTCTTCCCAAACCGCCTCATACCGCGGGACAATTCTCTCCCACGTATATTTGTTCAAAGCACGCTTGCGAGCCTCAGAACCAAGGTCTTGGCGAAGCTGGGGATTGTGGGCTAACTGAGCGAGATATCCCATGGCCATTGGAACATCGATTACCACACGTTGCCCCAGAGTGTAAGCCGGGTCGATCAGCATGGAAAATGCGCTGAGTAATTCGGTGTCATCCATAAAAGTTGTAGGCGCAAGAAAACCTGTTTTGCCGTGTTCTACCAATTCTCGAAATCCGTTCCATGCTGGCGCTACCACAGGCAGCCCACTAAACATGGCCTCTAGTAAAAAAAGACCGAAAGATTCACCGACGTTGTCGCTAAGGCAGAGTGCTGCATCAGCCACAGCTAAAAGTTCTCGCCGATTTGCAGCCGCCGAAGGCAGTATCCTGATTTGCCGTTTGGCATCAAACTGCGCCGCAAATGACAGTAGTTCTCGTGTAACAGCTCCATCAGGGTCGTCGCCCGCAATGATAAACACACTGTCATTTGGCAGATCCGAAGATCGCAGGAAACCAGCGATAAACGGTCGCAAATCAACTTTGCTCTCTACCGAGAAACGAGCGATCGTAAGCACAATGAATTTCGAATCATTGCGCTTAGGTGAAATGTCACGGTGCACTGGGACAGTATCCAGTTCGATTCCAAGCGGAATTACCGGATAAGACGGCCTGTCATCGGATTTCGGACGAACCGCCAGACAAGCGCTCTCGAGGATAGCCCGATCGATTGCCTGCATATCCAATCTCTGACACTCACTGGTGCAAACAACTGCGTCATGCGACTGGACCGCTGAAAGACGATTCCACACATGCTGAGGCATGAGGAAGTTGGGGCTTAGTCCGTGAGCAAGTCCGCAAATCGGCCAGCTCGGTCGCCGAAACAGCTGTCGCACTGGTACATACTTCGCCAGATGATGACTGGTCGTAAACAACACAAGATCGTCAATTCCAGCCAAGCATTCCACATTTCCTAAATGCACCGGTTGAAGACGGCCTCGACCTTGATATTTTTCCAGCTTCTCCGCGTTTGGACTCTCTTGTATAAACAAATAACGATCGAAAGTTCCATATCGCAACAGGCTTCGCACGAGCCCAATGTTTGCAATATTCATGCCGCTGACATTTCGACCGATTGTCGATCCTTTTTCAGTAATGTCAGGATTCGGAAGCCGGTCGATCAGAAGCACGCGTTCATTTTGGGTCGTCATGGACATCGAATAGGCAACGCTGCTACTGCTTTAGTAATTTGTAAACTAACTACTCTCTGCTTCCCAACAGTCACAGGATCATTAAACGCCACTCGAAGCCGCCTCAATCAGAAAGTCCATCAACGCAGGCTATCCATCGCCCTTCTTTCGTGCGGTGGGGATCAATATGGTGCATCCCGGAGGCATTCCAACCAGTTCCTGTCGAAGACAAAATCGGGCTAACAGAGACCTCCTCTTCCTCGTAGCAAGTTGGTGTGAGCTTGGTAATACGAAATGCTCTTACTGCATTTCCATATTCCGGGTAACAATCCTGAGTGAATCGGATCATCTCGTTTTCGAGCACAACAACTCGCCCTGCAGGGCGTGCCATTCGCCGGTTCCCAGTGATCACAGGATTGGCAGAATGCTCCAGCCAAGGACCAGATAGGTCGCGTGCGTAATACAAGCGCAGAGTGTCATGGTGATATGGCCTGGGGCACGCAAACATCCACCACGTTCCTTCGTAATAAAACAAAGATGGATCTGCAAGTTTGCCAGGTACAAGGCTATTTGCGGCTTCCCATTTGATTGGAAAGAGGGTTGCTTTATACAAACGGATTGAGCCAGCCATCAGCGTTTCTGGCGCCATGTAGAACTGCTTGTTTATCTGAAAAACGTAGGGATAAGAGAGATGATAGGGTTCGCGCAGAACCACTTGTCGATAGGTCCAGTTGACCCCATCGAAACTAGTCGCCAGTCCGATCTCCCCGTTTCCAGTCTCAGTATTCAAGATTTCAAAGAACATGTACCAAACGTCGTTATCCCACACCATGAATGGATCAGCAACAAATGTAGCTGGAATATCGGAAACGTGTTGATACGTCAAAACCGGATTTTTGACGCCGCGACCAGGAACCATGTGGAACGGCGATTCGCCTTCGTAGATAGCGATTGACCATCGATAGATATGGAGATCAGGGTGTTGTTGCGTAGTATGCCTTCGTGGCGTCATAAGAACTAGCGGTGTGAATCCCTAGGACAATAAGGCTATAAAATGACTAGCCGCAACGAACGTCCCGCGAATGTACTGAAAGTTAGGACGCCATGTTTCCAACTTCAAGAGGGCTTGCTATTTGCGTTGTTTCAGATTTCGCGCCTAGCTGAGTCGAAAAATCGAACAGTGCACGAAAAGCTGTTCAGATCTAGAGTCACACAAGTAGGCATTAGGCTGGTTTCATCGTTTCAAAATGTAAACTGCATTTGAACTGTAACTATCCGATTTGCAGCCGACGAGCCAGCGAGTGCCGTGGACGTTCCAAACAGTGGCGACCCCAGAACACCGACTGGTTGTGCCAGATTAACTCTGTTCAAGACGTTCCGAGCTGAAACATCGAATGCCAAACTGTAGCGTTCGGCGGAAGCCTTCTGCTCACTGCTCTTTGAGGAGGACTGATGAATGTGACCAGCGCCAAAATTGAACGTTTTACCTACTGTCACGTCTGCGGTGAATTGAGAGGGTCCGGTCCCGTAATTCACGGGAATGATTCGCTGACCGGCTATGGGAACTGTGTCAAATATCCCCCATTTGGTCGCTACAACACTCGGACGAGTGAGGTTGGTAGCGAAGCTTGGCCGATCATTGAAAATGCTATCGCCATTCAGATCCTGGCCGACCACAATGTTGAAAGGCGCGCCGGAAGTCGCAACAACAAAAGGAGCCAGCCTAAAACCGTGGGGCAGCGCGAGAGATCCCCCCAAGACGGCCCGGTGATGAATGTCATACAGGGTTCGGCCATAGTCGGCATCTAAATCATACTGGTTGGATGGAAAACTGCCTGCACCACTCGTATTTCCATGCGCTGAGTTCAGGACATACGATCCGAACACACTAAGCCTGGATCCATGGCGCACATTTATATTTGCGATCAACTGGCTTTGCCTGAAAACGCCTTCCGACTCGTACTCATAGATATTCTGGTTCATGCCAAGAGGTCCCACACCGCTGGTCGGATCAGTAGGGTTGTAAGTACCAGGGAGAGGTGCATTAATATTTCGAGTGATCAACTGATCTACTCCTCGAGAGTTTACATAATTAACGGACACGGTTGCAGATTTAACAATCTGGTGATCCACACCGATTCCAGCTTGCATGAGATATGGGGCGCGAATGGTGGGGCTGACTCGATAGGTCGTCGAGGCGCTCTGCGATTCAAGCGTCTGTAGAGGTGGAATGTTGGGGAAAAAATCAGGAGAATTAGCTAAAAACTGTACCTGATTTTTCCCGTTCTGCCGGTCTGCCTGGAGAACATAGTCTGTGCCAAAGCGAGTGTAAAACCATCCGTAACCTGCACGGATGACTGTCTTGGCCGGCCCCTTTCTACCACCGCCGATGCCCCAAGCCAGACCTAGTCTTGGGGCAAAGGCTAAATGTTTTGCGATGTTTGTTTGTGCCTCGAAACGCAGACCATAATTCAGCATCAGATTGGGTCGCACTTTCCAATTGTCTTCCGCATAGAGGCCGATATCAGCGGCAGCCAAGGAAATACCGGCTGTGCCTGAGTTGATACTGAATTGGCTCGCGCCGCCGCCTTCTGAGCGAATCTGGACGGGTGTAAGACCTTGTTGAATCCCTTGGACTGTAAACTGGTACGCATTGAGAGAGGGAAATACGAAGTTTCCATTGAAGTTCGCGTTAGAAAAGCTCGACTCGTGTACGACGCGCAGTCTTTCGCCCAACTTCATAATATGCTTTCCTGAATCAATCGAAACATGATCCTGAAGTTCGAAGTGATCCTGATCGTTGCGCAAATTTCCTGCGTTACTGCCGCCTCCAGTAAATGCACCCTGGACTGCGATTGTTGGAGCGTCGCTCTGAACATTTTGGTGGTTTTGGCTGCGACTGAACTGGAAACGAAATTGATTGACCGCTTTTGCTCCGTAGGTCTGAACATCACTGATTTGCAGAGATTGCCCGAGGCCGTCGGAATCATATCCCTGAGAAGAAAGGGCGCTTTGCCCTATGCCGCCGTTGGTCGTCGTCCAGTGACTCAATTGGTATCGGACGGTCGCACTGTTCTTTGCTCCAAGTTGAAAATCAACACGCGAACTAAAACCTACATTCGCATTCGGACTCGGAATCGCCTCAGCGAAGTGAATCTGGTTGAGGTTCGAATTTAGGATTTCGGTGTCCACAATTGCATTTGTTTGTGTCTTACTCCGATCCAAGTTCAGAAAAAATGCAGACTTTTTAGTAATTGGACCTCCCAAATTAAAATCGAGCTGAGCAGAGTGATATGGCGGCTGTTGAGAAATGAAAGGATTTTGCGAATTAAAGGCTGAGTCGTTCCCGCTGGCCCAAAGTCCTCCATGAAATGCGTCGGCGCCAGGCTTGGTAACAATCTCTATCCGGCCACGCCCTGGCCTGTCATACTGTGCCGAATATGGATTCTGGTTAATGCGGATCTCCCGTATCGCGGACTTCGGAGGAAGATTGCCTGCATCGAATCCATCTACAGACATTTGGGGCATCTCCGACCCTGCCCCCGGCCCAGCTATAGCCAATAATTGCTGTTGGAGTTGAGTTGGTTCATCAGCAAGAGCATCGAGATCCTTGCCTTGAAATACCGATGCATCGGCATTACTGTCCGAGCTGATGCCGACGCCTGAGCTTTGGTCGGAGACGTTTACTTCTTCTCGTCGTGGTTCAATGTTGAGCTCGATATCAAGCCTTATAATCTGCCCATCCAGCAAACGAACATTGTCTTGTCGGAACGAATCAAAGTCTCTGCAAGTAATCTTAATGGTGTACAAACCGGGTGCGAGACCGTTAACAATATAGAGACCTCGCTTATCTGTCGCTGTTTTATAAGCGCCCCCACCACTATCGATGAGTAGGACGCTCGCCAGTGAGATCACCGCCCCAGAAGGATCTGTTACGATGCCTGTTATTTCCGCATTTTGAGATTGAGCTGCACAAATGCCAACACAGACGTTTAGCAATAGCGCGGTGAAGCAATGATGCATTCTGCGGAGGCCAACCATCTCAAATTCCCTGCTGTACTTAACAACTCTTGCCAAATTATTTTGACCATCGCCATCGGTGGTTCAGTGATATGACGAAGCCTGCATCGAAAACAGAGTTGCGTATTCGCCTCCTCTCCGAAGAAGTTCCTGATGCGAGCCTTCTTCTGTTAGCTGGCCTTTTTCAAGGACGAGGATCCGATGAGCCATTCGTACCGTGGCCATCCTATGCGAAATAAGGACCGCAACCTTGCCGGCTGTTAATTCTGAAAAACGCTGAAATATTGCGTGTTCGGCGCGGGCATCCAGGGCAGCGGTAGGTTCATCGAGAATGAGCACCTGGGCTTCGCGCATGGAGGCGCGTGCTAAAGCCACCTTTTGCCATTCGCCCCCGGAAAGTTCCACACCATGTTCGAAACGCCTTCCTAGCATTTGTTCGTAGCCGTATGGCAGCTGTTTGATCACTGGTCCGGCATTTGCCTTCCTTGCTGCCAATTCGATTTGTCGAAGATTTTCGATTTCGCGGATATCGCCGACGCCGATGTTGTCGCGCAGCGACATGTCGTATCGCACAAAATCCTGAAACACAATGCTGAACATCTTTCTGAGGCCTATCGGATCGTACTCACGCAGGTCGATACCATCGAGCAAGACCTCCCCTTCTGTCGGCTCATACAAGCCCATCAGCAACTTGACGAATGTCGACTTGCCAGCGCCGTTCTCGCCCACGAGAGCAACTGTTTCCTCGGGATTAATAGATACGCAGACATTTTCCAAAGATGGAGATTCAGCCCCTGCATATGTGAAACTCACATTCCGCAATTCAAACCCAAGCTCGATGACCTTCGGCACCGGCCTTAGGTGGGCGGAAATGAGCGGTACCGTCTGAGGATCGAAGAAATCTGCGATATCGGTGACATAAGTGACTTGGTCAACAGTGTGGGATAACGTCGAAAAGAGCGATTCAATGTAGCCGCGCGCGCGTTGAAAGTTCCCTGCCAAAAACAGGAGGCTGCCAATCGTGATGGCACCTTGCATCGTGCGAGCGATTAGCCACGCATAGCAGCCATAGTAAGCAGTGGAGCTCAGAGTTTGGGTGACGCCCCCTGTACGATTTCTGCGGCGGGACAAATCTGCGTCTTCCGCAAAGAACCTGTCGGCCAATTGCCGATAAGTGTTTATCAGGTACTTGCCAACGTCGAACAGCTTCACCTCTTTCGCGCTGAAATTGCTCGTCCCCAAAAGAAGCAAATAGTCCATTTGGCGGCGTGTCGCTGTGCGCTCGCGGTACATCTTGTAAACAACTCCAGCGAAATGCATCTCGACAAGTACTACGGGCACAATTGCAAACGCCTGGACAGCGACAAACCACGGCATGATCAGAAGCACGGCACCCAGGGAAACTAGCAGGCCAACGACAGTCTGAAGCGTTTGAACGATGTTGAATACAACGCCCAATTGAGAATTTGCCTGGGCGCGAACTCTTTCCAGACGATCCTGGAAGACAGGATTCTCAAAGCTTGATAGTGGCAGTTTGTCAGCATGCTCAAGGATACGGATGTTTAATGCGTGGAGAAATCGATTCGAAAGAAGTGTGTCTACATGATTGCCACACCTTTGGATAGCTTCAGCAACCACGATCAAAGCAAACTCAATGAGTACAAGCATGAGTACATGGCGTAGCACATGTTCTCGGCCAGCAATTGCATCTACGATCTCTTTGGAAATCCACAGTGTTCCAATAGGAACCACCGCGCCGATCATCCTTAGCAAGCCCGATGTCAGCAGCAATCGCGGGGCAAGACTCCAAGCGCTTGCCAGCATCGACGGCGCGCGACGCAGGACAGAAAAACGCTGTGTAATGGATCGCGGAAACTCTAGAGCGCGCTTCCACATGAACACATCACTCGCAAACCATTAACTATCTACGGCAATGAACACCAAAGCAGGATAGCGGCATCGCCGCATTGGAGATGTTCAAAAGCTCAAAGCACTATGAAGCGGCAGGAGACCTTACCTAATTTCTGTCTACTCTGCTATTTACCGTAGCCGCGTACCGTACTTTGGACCACAGATGGCGCAACTATTGCTGCCACAGCCCCAGTCGACCTACTGTACCGACTCGTCGTCACTACAGAACATAGTTCCTCAAACGCGATGCCATTGGGGAGATATGCACACGTCGACGACTCGAGGAGGACAGCGACAATGAACTCTCTGAATCTCGTGCCTTCAGTCCGGTCAGTATTTAGTCAGGATGGGGCAGTACTAATGGATATCAAGCAAGGGATGATGTACACCTCGAATCCCGTTGGCGGTCGCATCGTCGAATTGCTCTCGCAAGGCATATCGGCGGAGAGCGTCGTAGAAGCGATCAGCCGAGAGTGTTCTGTTTCTCAGGACACTGTTCGGCACGATTTGGAACGCTTTGTCGAACAGTTACGTTCGTACGGACTTGTTGAGCCGGAGAAGGTCTCAGCCTGAGACTAACCATGCAAATTACCAAGCACTGCTTCTCATCAAATGCTGAACTCGTGAAGCCGATCGAGGATCTGACTTTGCAAGTCACTCTACCAGTCAATCACGATAACCCCTCCAGGCAAACTCAGTTGCGGCTCTCAACCTGGAAAGGACGCGTGATCATCCTCTTCATTTTCGGTCCCGACTGTGGCACTTGTAAGCATCTTGCCAGAACACTTTCATCTCTTAGTCGGGAATATTCTCGCGACATAGAGTGCATCGGCATTTGTGTACAGACCGGATGCCGAGAAAAGCTTCCAGACTTTGCGGTCACTGCTGACGCCATATTTCCCTTAACGTATTGTTCAACTCGCGAGCTCTGCCCGGCTTTGGGGATTCCGAAAGGGACGTGGCTCTTTTACCCAACGGTTATTTTCATAGACCAGCAACAAAGACTGCGCAGTATTTTTGTGGGCAATCACGAGTTTTTCAAAGACCCAGAAGCCAACATCCGGCTTGCGCTCGGTGAACTGATCCCGGAGACACAGCAGTCTGGACGTGAAGTAGAGGTGAGCGCATGAATGTCGTCTCCGAAATTCACGCTGCAAATACCGCTGTTCTGGAATTGCCATCTGATCTTGTCGCTTACGGCAGTCCGGTGCCTGACTCTTCCAAGCTCCACTACTATGCCCGCTATTTTGGTGATCCACTGTCTCGTATCTTCTGGCGGGATGAACAACTTTGCATAGGAGTATTGCCCCCTCACGGAAAAGAAGCCGTAAGACTATTGAAGTCGCAGGTGGTTGCCGAGCTTTTTGCCGAAAAACTATTCGCCGAACTTCTGAACGAACCTATTGCTGTCGAAGGGTTTGAGGTTGCATTTCAGCTGGCTTGCGTACCCCGCATCACATACTGGCATGAATGGTCTCCTAAAATGTGGCGCGCAGCTGCATTGCGCATGATTAAGTTGTTGGTGAAGTTGGCAAAGCATAGCTTCACGCTACGGAATCCACATCCGTGGAATCTTCTGTTTGATGGCAAACAGTTTTCTTATTTGAATCCTTGCTCGATTGTGCCACTAGAGAGCGCGGTTTTCGGGCGAAGTTATGAAAAGATTGCCCGTTTTTTTGTACGGCCATTGCTACTTCTTGAATACGGTTTCGAACATCTAGCCAAGCGATTGGCAGCCGATGTATCTGAAGGCGTATGCAGTGAAGATGTACGGCACCTCGACTGCTCTTGGGCTGAGTGGAGACAGGAGCCCGGCGAAGATCGTGTTCTTCCTTTTCTGGAGCAATTGAGCACGCGCATCGACTCGCTGAAGTGCGTCTCAACTAAACATCGTTGGCACGATTATTTCACAAAAGACTGCGACTTCAGTCCCGGAACATCCTGGTCTCGGAAACAAGAAGTACTTGAACTACTTCTTCAAGATAGAACGATTCGGAGCGTGCTTGACCTTGGTGCCAATGCTGGGCATTACGCGCGCATAGCTGCCACAACAGGCCGTGAGGTTATAGCGACAGATTTTGATTCTGTTCTGGTCGACACGATTTTTCAACATACACAGGAAAACAGACTGGCGCTTTATCCTGCCGTGCTCGACTTTACCCATCCTTCGCCGGGGCAAGGTGTGGCTTTCGATTGGTTTCCGCCTGCCGCGAAGCGTTTCCAGTCCGACCTTGTGCTTTGTTTTGCCCTTATGCATCACATGGTGCTTGGCAAGTACCGACTCGACTTCGAGCAAGTTGCAAAAGGCGTTCGGAGTTTTGCCCGCCACCGAGTGCTCTTTGAATATGTCGGGAAAGAACGTCTGCGACTCTATGCCAACCGCCCCGAAGCAGAAGCGTGGTACACGGTGGAGCATATGGCTGAGGCTCTCGGTCGCCATTTTGATTCGGTGGAAGTTCTGCCTCCGGCTAAAGATGGTCGTCAACTCATCATCTGTGTACTGAGGAGCATCCGGTCATGAGCGATACATATAAGACATCTCTCATCATCGTCGACGATCGCGGTCGTGTAGCCGCACGTCAACATCCTGCAGGGCCTTCTCTGCCGGAAGTGGAAGTTGAACCCGGACGAGTCGGCATTTCCTTGTCCAAGGCTGTTCGAGAGCAGCTTCACCTTGAGACATTTTGTCTCGTACTTCCAGAAACGGCTGGCGGTTCATATCACACTTTGCGTCTGCAACGTTCAAATATGAAGCTGCCTACAGCATATGTATGGGCTGATCCAACTGAGCTTTCTGACAGCAAAACAGTAGAAAACATGCTGGCTCATTTTTCACCTGCGGACACCGAGTTCGCTCGCTTCGCTTGGTATACACAAGTATTGGTTTGGCTGGACGCTGAAATTGCAAAACTCGGATACACGTGCCGCCGTTTAGAGCAGTGGAATGGACGTGTGGGCGGAGTGCTACTTCGCGTCCTGACAGATGGTCCCGACTTTTGGTTCAAAGCCGTCAGCGATTTCAATGCGCGCGAATTCTGGATTGCGCAATTGCTCAGCGAGCGGCACCCTGACTATTTTCCAAAAGTGCTTGCGGCACAGCCGCGTTGGAATGCTTTCCTCCTGGGAAACGTGCAGGGCGAGGAGCTAAACGATACCGACAATCTTGAGGTATGGAAACAGGTCGCCCAGCTTCTAGCCGATGTACAGACAGACTGGAGCGGTGACTCCACGAAATTGCTGGAGGCCGGAGCAGCGGATCTCCGCCCGTCAACGCTACTCAACAACATTCCCGTCTTTCTAGAGCAAGTTGCCCAATCAATGTCTCGGCAAGAAAAGACTGTGCCGGCAGTTCTCAACAAAGGAGACCTAATTACCTTAGGTGAGCAACTCGGCGATCTCTGCACCGAGATCACAAAGTTGCCTTTCTCAGAAGGCTTAGCCAACGCTGATTTCAGTCCTCACAACACCATCATCACCGCGGGTGGGCCGGTCTTTATCGACTGGGCAGAGGCATGCGTCAGCTTTCCGCCGATCGTAGGTGAATACCTGTGGAATCGAATGGTGATTGAAGTTCCCAATCGAAAGCAATGGCAAGATGCGCTACGTGAAGCATATTTCAAACGCTGGGCGGAACACTACGACAGCTCCGCGGTAGAAAGCGCCGCTCAGCTTGTGCCTGCATTCGCCATTTTTGCGTTGCTGACTTTCTTGCATGAACGCGAAGGTGACGGCCCTAGCCGTTACGACCCTTATCTACGCTCGCTAGCGAGACGGCTGAAACAAGAAGTCAATCTATTGCAGACACTGAGTTGCTTGAAAGCAAGTTAAGAAAGGCTCTAAATCATGCCAGACGATTCCACGCTCACGGCAAAGTTACTGATCCTCGACGCGGAAAGGCGCATCCTCGTCGATAACGCGACATCTGTGACTCATTTGCCATGGGTCCAAATCCCCGACTTCACTCGGATTGCGCACTCCGCAACCACAGCGGCGAGGGAGAAGTATGGGCTTGAGTTATTCGTAATTCTGACCAAGTCTGCTGGCGAAGACTCCGGCACGCAGAACTCTCCTCGCTCGCTGGTATTGGTCTGCCGTGACCAACGAGGTGATACGCAGTCCCCTGGGTCATTGACATGGTCCAATCCACGAGATGCAGCCGTGCGATTACAGAGCGAAGATCAAGAAATATTCGCTGCGGCATTAAAAGAATTTGAGAGTTACGACTCTGGAACCAAACTGAGTAGTTTTGGCCGCTATAGTGCCCTCGATGACTTACGCCAATGGTATGGACCGTATCTCTCGGCTCTGGGTGTACGAGAGACAGGAATACAGCAATGGAATGGAGATCCATGGTTTGCACTTTTCCGGATCGCCGTCGAGCCTCTCGGGAAATCAACCTCGGAGACACCTAAGGCACTCTGGTTCAAAGCTGTTGGTGAACCAAACACTCGCGAATTCGCTGTAACCAAAGCGTTAACCGATGAGTGTCCATATTGGTTTCCGAGACTTGTTGCAACCAACTCAGATTGGCATGGCTGGTTGATGGAAGAGGTCAACGGTCACGAACTTGACGAAGAACCCGACGGGCGTCCATGGGCCTTAACGGCTCGCATCCTGGCAAAAGTACAAAAGCGTTTTGTGGGGCAGGAAAACAGACTCCTAAGTTTAGGCTGCAAAGACTGGCGTATGCCGCAGGTTCTCTCTCGCCTGGATATGTTTTTCGACGACATGGAAGAAATTATGGCGCGGCAGCAAGCTGAGCCTCCGCAAATCCTTGATCGCTATGCCCTGCACGAATTGAAAATCCAGTGCCAAGATCTATGTCACGCGGTGGAAGACGTAGATGTGCCTTACACGATTACACACGGCGATTTCAGTCCGCACAACGTCATTGTGCTGAATGGCTGGCCTGTGCTGATTGATTGGGCTGAGGCCTATGTAAGTTTCCCGTTTATCTCCTGGGAATATTTTTGGAACCGAACAATCAAAGATCATCCCAGCTACACAAGCTGGTATGAACGCATGCATCGCAACTATGCCTATCGCGTTTGGGCCTCAATGCTGGGACGAAAACGCGTTGATGAAGGTTTGCGGCTCTCTCCGGCAATGGCTGTTCTCGTCCTGGCTCTGTACGGAATTGATGATCCTAAAGAACGTAAAAATCGCGGTTCCGACAAAATTAAGCGCAGTTTAGTACGCCGGCTCCAACGCGAGTTAATAGCCCTGAGAACGGAGATTGCCGCATGAACAGCACAATGATCGCTCCTGAATCTGAAACGACGGATGTCGTCATCGACACGTACCACGGTGTTGAGGTCGCGGATCCTTTCCGATGGCTTGAAGAGCACCAATCGGCGCGCACCCGTGCATGGATTGCCGAGCAGGCAGCGAAGAGCCGCGCATATCTTGACTCTCTTCCGAATCGTGAAGTCTTGCGAAACCGCGTCGTGGAGTTGCTTGACCACGAGTCGATCAGCGCCTTGTACGTTTCGAATCATGAAGGAGCAAGCCAGCAGATTTTTTATGTAAAACGCAATCCAACCGAGCAGCAAGGCAAGCTTTATAAGCGGGATGGCATCAGTGGTAAGGAAGTGCTCCTTCTGGAACCTGCATCTCTGGGAAGCGATAGTTCTCTATCAATCACGATTCTAGAGCTATCTCCAAATGGAAAGCTCCTTGCTTACGGCGTGCGCTCGGGAGGCCAAGGAGCAAGGTGTGTCGGTATCCTCAACCTCGAAACAGGAGAGATGCTGCCCGATGGATTGCCCAAGGGAGCAATTCGCGGATTTGGATTCCTGCCTGAAAGCAATGGCTACATCTATGCGTTGGAGCAAGTCGGCAAGTTGTCTGATCCAAAAACCGTCAAGATTCATTTTTTCGGTCAACCCTCTGATCGTGATAAGACAGTTTTCTATGGTGGGAAAGCGAGTAACATCCGCTTGGTTTCAGGCTTTGACCAGAAGTCCTGCACGGCTATTCACACAATCATACGGGCAGTAGGAGGACAAAACCTACAGAGTGTGCATCTTCAAATGCCCTGCATGTGTGGCAATCCAATGCAGACGCTCGTGGAAGATGTTCCCAGTTCTTGGGATGTACGAATCGCCGACAGCTGGCTCTATGTCTTCTTCGAGCAACACGATGGCGCCGGACGCAAGTTGGTACGCACTCCGTTACAACAACCTGATCTGGATCACGCGGAAGTTGTGTTTGCAGAATCTACGGAGCGCATCGAAGGCTGGCACATCTTCGGCGAACGCATTTTGACCACAAGCACAGAAAACTTTTCTTCGGTTCTCCGACTTCGTCGTCTGACAGGAGAGCATCTAGGCAACATCGAACTTCCATGCCCGGGCACTGCAACCGTCCTTGCTGGCAACTCTGCCGGCTGCTTCCTGAGTTTCGAGTCCTATACTCGCCCACGGGAGGTACATTATTATGATTTCGCACAGGGCACTTTGACGCTTTTCAGCAGCCCAACAGTGCAGCTGAATCATGTTGCCGTTCACCGCTTTGAATATCCCGCTCCCGATGGAACTCAGATCCCCCTTACGGTGCTCGGCAAGCCCGAAACCTTTGAACGTGGACTTGCTCCTGTTCTTCTAACCGCCTACGGAGCCGCAGGCGTAAGCCTTACCCCGCAATATTCTCCGCTAGCCACACGCTTTGTAGAACTCGGTGGCCTCTTTGCCATCGCTCATATCCGAGGCGGAGGCGAGTATGGGCGTTCCTGGGAGGAAGCCGGTAAGAGGCGTAATCGTCCTACCGTGCATAAAGATTTCATTGCTGCAGCTCTTCACCTCATTGCTATCGGTGCAGCTGACCCAAGTCGAATTGCCATCGCGGGTGGATCGAATTCTGGGCTCCTTGTAGGCACTGCAATGACGCAGCGGCCCGACCTCTTTCGGGCCGTTCTCTGTGTTGCTCCGTTCATGGACATGTTGCGCTATCACCGCTTCGATAACACGCAGTTCTACGTGCCACAGTTCGGCTCTGCGGATGATCCCGAAGATTTCCCAGTTCTCTTAAGCTATTCGCCTTATCACAACGTAAAGGACGGGATCGTTTACCCATCTCTGTTGATGGTTTCGGGGGACGCCGACACGCGCTGCGACCCTATGCACGCGCGCAAATTTGTAGCCCGGCTGCAAGCAGCAACGAAAGATCTGTCCGACAAGCAGAAGCAGGAGCGAACTATCCTGCTGGATTGGAATCCTCTCCGCGGCCACTTTGCCACACTTTCGTTGGCGGTGCGTTCCGAAGCAATAGTGGATCGGCTGTTGTTTTTAGCCAAGAACCTCGGAATGGAGGTCGCCTAAGAGCAATATGCGATTTCTTGTTTTGCAAGCGTTTGCAGCACTCATCCAGCACGATCTTTTTCTGTGGCGACACGACTTTGCCGCACTGCATGCAAAGACGCATCTCTTTCCGATTGCGGCACGACAGCCAGAGCCAGACGACATTGAGAAGATAACTCAATCAGTAGCTTACGCCTGTATCTGGTATCCCAAGAAGGTGCTATGTCTACAGCGCTCATCTGTGGCAGTTGCATTACTCCGCCGTTATGGCGTCCGGGCCGAAATGGTGATTGGAGCGCAACGCTTGCCATTGAAGGCTCACGCCTGGGTAGAAGTTAACGGACGCGTGGTCAACGACAAACAAGAAGTTCAAACCGATTACTTCATTATGGAGCGTTGTTAGAGGAATTTACGATGAGTATGCAAGCTGGTATTTGGAATTACGATCAAAAACCGATTTCGCCCAAGACCATTGAAGGCTTTGAGCAACGCTTAATTACGCAGGGCCCCGATGGACGCGGCCAATTCGAGCAGGCCGGTTTTGCCATGCTTCATCGCGCTTTCCACATTACTGAGGAAGACACACTTGAGACTCAGCCGTTCCGCAGCTCGCGTGGCTCCGTCCTTACCTGGGACGGCCGTCTCGACAACCGCGAAGAACTTCTCAGCCGTCTCGGTCGTGCGCTCATCGAACTACCCAGCGACGCTGAAATTGTCAGTGCCGCACTTGACGCATGGAGCAGCCCAGCCCTTTCTATGTTTGTTGGTGATTGGGCACTGGCCTACTGGAAGCCTCAACAGCGCCGCCTCCTCTTGGCCCGAGACTACATTGGCATACGAATGCTCTACTATCTTGAAACGAAAGACTCTTTCTTCTGGTCAACTGACCTGGGAGCCCTTGTGCTCCATAGCGGCGAACGCTTCACTCTCTCCGACGAATATTTCGCGGGTTTCTTAACTTCAAACCCCGAGCCTCATCTCACCCCCTACGGTGAAATTAAAGCCGTCCCTCCTGGTGGATACCTCGACGTTATGCCCAATCGTGTCCGTGTTCGCCGCTATTGGAGTTTCAACTCACTTCGCGCCATCCGCTATCGTTCGGATGCGGACTACGAAGAACACTTCCGTCTCGCATTCCGGCAGTCGGTGTGCCGCCGTTTACGCACTGTGTATCCGATTCTGGCAGACCTTAGTGGCGGGCTTGACTCCAGCTCTATCGTTTGCATGGCACATGACATTGCAAAGAAAGGTGAAGCCAACGCAACGGTCAATACGCTCTCGTTCTATTCGCTCGAAGAGCCCGGCGGCGATGAGCGTCCCTACTTCGAGGCCGTGGAGCGGCATATCGGCAAGCAGGGCACGCACATGGAGGTTCACTCCGACGGCAACACCTCCCTCACGCCGTTGCGCGATCCCTACTTTTCACCATTTCCCGAATATTTCGATAGACTGCTCGAAGGCGAACGAGATTTTCTCCGCCACACGGGGCACCAGGGCAATCGAGTTCATTTCAAAGGACTCGGAGGTGACGAACTCCTCGGAGGCGTGCAGAACCCGGTGCCCCAGTTGGCGACGCTGCTTTGGAACTTCCAATTGCTGGCTTTCAAGCGCCTACTCATCGCGTGGGCTTTGCAGCGTAAGACGACTGTCTGGTCGCTGATTGGGCAGGCGATCGCGTACCTGGCTCCGATTTCCATCAAAGAGCGCTTGCAGTCTCGTAAAGACATGCCTACCTGGTTTAGGCCGGAGTTTGCGCGGAGGCAGCACGTCGCGCGGCGAAGACTCAATGCTGTCACGGATTGGCGCGCGCACGTGCCCGGGCCTCCGTCTCCAGACTCGCAATATCTCTCGTTGGCGGCCAACCTAGTTGGTTATTTGGCACCCTTTACATTCGCCGAGCAGTGGGCTTTGCCGTACTACGACCGGGATCTGGTGTCATTCCTTTTCGCCATTCCCGATGAGCAAGTGTTACGGCCACACCAAAGGCGGTCAATTATGCGCCGATCTCTCAAAGAAATCGTCCCAGAAGAGGTTTTGTTACGAAAAACGAAATGGTTAGGACGTCGCCAGCCTGCACTGGATTTACTTGGCAAAGCAAACTCGCTCATGGCGGCGCTACCAGGAACAGCGATCGCGGACCGTTACGTTGACCCCGCAAGAGTATACGAAGACTTCAAGAAACTGAGCCAGGGACAGGAAATATCGACGCTGTTGTTGGAGCGGCTGCTGCAATCCTGCTTTTTCTTTCATCACTTATGCGAACGCGAGATATGGAACAACGGTCACAATATTAATGCAGAAGTGAGACTTGGTGTCATTCTAGATAAACGACTGCGGGCTTGATTTATGGACAATCTAAAGGGAGAAGAAATATGAAGTACGACTTTCCAGTGCTCTATGAATCGATCTCGCTTGTCGACGGCATTCACAATACCGGGGGACTTAAGGGCTGTGTGTGCCGAGAAGGCACTACTTCCACCTGCGCAGCGTATGAAGTGGATGAATAGGCAATGAAATTGCCATTCCGAGTGGAGCGAGAAATCTTGGCTTTGCAGTTCAACGAAAGGAAAGAGAAAGAAAAATGACTTACATTCAACCCGTAATCGTATTGGCAAGTTTAGCTTTGAAACAGATCGGCGGAGATACTGGAATGAAAGGAAGAGGAACCTGCCACGATTCTCAGTCCGTCTATCTGCCCAGTCGTGGTGCATACGAATTAGACGAATAGACACAACAAAAAGCTCTGGCTGAGGGACGCCCCAGCCACCATTCCACAGTGAAAGGAGGTGATACCTATGCGTTACGAGATACCTGTCGTTCTGCCCTGCAATACCGCCCAAAAGGCTATTCAGGGGGTACATACCAAGAACGTGACACCCTGCATCGAACAGCCAAATGCATCGTCAAGTGGAGCGTATGAAACCGACGAGTAAGCTAGATCGTCACTAATAGATCACCACCTCGGATTGAGAGCGCTCCCGGGGTGGTGATAATCACTTGTACTCCCGTTGCCTCAGAACTTGACCTTGATCGACAGTTGCAGTGAACGAGCCCCGCCATTGCTGAATGCAGGGTTCAATGCCCCTCCGCCAGGCAATGCTCCACCAGCGCCATAGTAGCTGGCATATGTCTGTGTGGCTTCTCCAAACAATGTTAGGTTTCCAGGATCATAAAAATTATTGACATTAGAAAAATTAGTTATATTAACTATATTATAGGCGTCAACTCTAAACATGATTGTCGCTGCTTCCCTTAGCGGAAACCTCCAGCTACGACTCATAGAAAAATCCCATTGGGTTAAGCCAAACAAGCGAAAGTTGTTTCTTTCGCTGGTGCCATCTCTGGTACCAGGGGGTGTTGTGAACGCAGCCGGATTCAGTCGCTTACCGCCAGGAGCTGTCGGATCATTGATGATTGCTGGTACACCGAGAACGATATCTGCAAGCTCATTATACTGGGTCAAATTAATGGCGCCAGTTACCAGAGCGTCCACGCTTAGTGGGCTTGCACTCTGTAACAAAGCAACCGTATCAATAGACCATCCTGTGGTCATGGCGTGAAGTAAACGATTGCCGACTATCCCATTCGGGGAATAATGAATTGCAGTCGAAAACATATGTCGTATATCGTTGTCCGAGTTTGTCAAAGGACTTCTTGCACTAGCGCCGACGCTGTTGAAATCAGTTGAACTGTTATCCAGTGCATGAGAATACGTATAAGAGGCGCGGGCTTGAAAGCGTGATCCTATTTTTGACGTCACTTGAGCCTGCATAGCTTGATAATCTGAATGAGAACGATTTGTGTACAAATTTAATATTTGGGCTAGTTGTTGAGCATTACCGTAGTATGTCGAAGCGGCCACAAGTTTTTCGCCGTCGTTGCCTACGTATCCGACTGTAAAAGTGGTCGTTCGACCTAACGATTGATCTGCAACGAGGCTCCATTCGTACGTGCGCGGCGCCTGAAGCCTAGGGTCGGTTAAGTAAAGGGAACTTTGTGGTAACGTTGAAACAGATATGGGCGGATTCGACCATTGGGTCGCACCAAAAGGAACATTGGTCTGAAGTACATAGGATCGATAAGGATATTGGCCCTGTACAGCTTGCGCTGCGGTAGCTGCTTGGCCAGTGTCGAAGAAAATGCCGACTCCACCGCGGAAGACTGTCCCATAGCCGTTGTTGCCTCCTAACGCATAGGCGAAGCCGACTCGCGGTGCAAAATTGGTATATCGGTTCTTGTATATACCAGTCGTGCTGAGGATTGCAGAGAGGCTGGCAGGCTGCGTGGGATCGCCAAGCAATACCGGCAATCCGGGACTCGACGCTGAAGGCGCCGGGTTAAACTCCCATCTAAGGCCATAGTCGAGTGTTAGATTCTGACTCACACGATATGAGTCCTGTGCAAAAAGGGACGTATTGGCAATATGAATATTTGGAAAGGAAATGTACGTTACGTATTGAACATAATCTGAAACTCCGGTTTGGAGTGAAGCTAACGACAGTGGGTCGAGCTGAACCAAGTTGGGTTGGCTCTCGACTGGGCCGTGTCGGAGAAAATCGATTCCTGCTCTAAAACTGTGCTTCCCAAATAGCCAAGATACGGAGCCGGCTAGATTCCACTGACTCAAGTGACTGTGATTAGATGGCCCAAAGCTGAGAGATGGCCAACCATCGTTAAAATCATAAAATGCGAAAGTGGAGGAGCCAGGAAGGAGTGCCCTTACAGCAGTTGTGAATTGAGTTGGGTCGTTTCCTCCTATTGCGTTTATCCAGAATGTCTGTGAGGTATTAGTTTTGCTGAAATTGGCTGTTACATCAGCAGTTGCACGAGACGAAAGTTGCGCTACGATACCAGCCGTAGCTGTCATGATATTGATGTTTGTATTATTGACTTGAATTGCTGGACTCACGAGGTGAGAAGGAGCCTCATTCGTGCGGAAGAAAGTGTGAACGTTCTTTACGGGCGTGAAGTCTAGACGTAGCGATGTGGAATGATCGACTATCTGATTGGAATTGGCATAAACGTACAGATCGCTAGGCGTTGCGCAAGAGCTACACACGCCAGCATTTCCCTGGGGAAAGCCAGCGAGAACGGGCTGAAGTGACGAAAAAGTTTCTTGCCGTGTTCGCAGATCTGGGACGGATGTGGTAGCCGCCGGTTGAGGTTGATCAAGCACTAGGGATTCGTGGGAGAAAAAGAAAAACAAGCGGTTCTTCAGAATTGGGCCACCGAAAGTTCCTCCGAAATCGTTCATTCGAAGCGGAGGCTGTTTCAAACTTGTCCCTAAAACGGCGTTATCGTAGCCGATGAACCAATCTCCTGCGTCCATTACATTGTTGCGAAAGTTCTCAAAGAGAGAGCCGTGGAATTGATTTGTCCCGCCACGTGTCTTTACTTCGATCTGACCACCTGGTGTGCGACCGTACTGTGCCGAATACGACGACGTTTGCAGCCTAAACTCCTCGACTGCGTCGACAGGAAGCAAACCGTTAGTTCCACCAGAAGCAGAAACCGGAATCCCGGCGCCGGTGGCGTTAGCCGCCCCTAGATTTGCTGGCATATAGATGTTCTGGCTGGCGCCATCCACGGTTAAATAGTTGGAGGTTGGCCTTTGGCCGTTAACTGAAAACCCTCCTCCTTGGTCCGGTGATCCTCCTGCATTTGTCACAATGCCGGGGCTCAATTCAAAGAGCGTCTGAAGGCTATTGCCATTCAGGGGCATATTCTCAATTTCAGTTCGGCTTATCACCGTGCTTACCGCAGCCGTAGTCTCAGTTAGTTCCGATGGCGGATCGGACACCACATTCACCGACTGCGAGGAGCTCTGCACCTGGAGCACGATGTCCTGGGATACGTTGGCTGCGGCATCGATCTTTACGTTATTGATGACTGTTTTGGCGAATCCAGGGGCATCGCCGGCGAGGGAGTATCGGCCGGGCACAATCGAGGCAAATACATAAAATCCGGCCTTGCTGCTTTTTGCGTTGAGAACTGCGCCGGTTTCAACGTTCGTGAGCGTCACCGCCGCTGCGGGGACGACAGCGTCGGTCCTGTCTTTGACCAAGCCCGTGAGTTGCGAGTTTTGGGCGAATGTCAAGGAACCGAAGCACAATAAGAAATAGGCAGCTATCAGATTGCTGACTGAAATCTTCATCTCTCCCCCGGTCGAGTTGGTTCAAAATCACGGCTGGGTCAAAAGCTGACAGGCTTACAGCAGGGCCTGCTGGGCTGGCCGTATGCTGTGTCCAGTCCGAAAATCCATTTTTTCAAAGACCTACATAGCTAAAGTCGAGTCTTTACCCCTTAGTTTTGTTAAATTTCCGTGAAACGTAACAAATTCGCCATGCATTTCACGAATTCGCGCATGGTTTTTCACCGTTGGTTGTTGAAATCTGCAAAACTCGTCCCTTTGTGGTGCTTTTCTTCTGCAGAATTTTGCATGTTGAAACGCCGCAGAGAAGTACGAAGGATTCTTGTGAAGGAATAAGCGGGCACCTTCAGGATATTTAGGGCGCGTCAGCAGTCAAGGCGGTCAAAGCGATGCGGAGTCCCTTCTTGTCCTCCTTGCCTGAATTCCCAGCGATTCGAAAAGCGACGTATTGCGCATCGCTCTGCTTCTCGGGCACCGTCAACGACCAATTGGCGCCGCTCGCATACTGCTCGTCTCGGGGCTGAATCTGCTTTGCAGCTACAGTTAACGACGCCTCACGCATAGAATACGAGACCGACAGGTTGGTCTTCTCCCGCGTCCTGATAACGATTCGCCACATTCCTTCTTTAGGGTCATCGACAGAAACAACCGCTCCCGTCGGACCGATGGCTTGTTCTGCCGCAACATTGCAGGAGTTGTTGCCCTCGGTGCAATCCAGCAAATAGACGTCAGCCACGCCTGCTCCAAGATTGCTTGAGGAGACAGCAATGCGCCACTGTGCCAAATTCGGAGGCAACTTGCGCTCTACTCCGGCGGTCGCATGGGGTCCGCTGCTAGAAATTTGGGAAGAAGCGAGAGTAGCATCGTAGAGTTCCACTCTGCCTTTGATTTCCGCAAGCTGATTTGTAACCTGCAACGTTCGACCCGCACCTTTGCGAAACTCCACTGCGTATTTTTTGACCATGAGCTTGCCGGTTATTGGGACATCCGGAGCAGCGGGTTGATCGTAGGGAGTTTCGTACTCAGCGTGGAACCCTCGGTTCTCCCAGGAAACTTCATGCGTTTCTGGTTTGGTGTTCAACGTGAGCTTGGAGAAAGATTCAATTGGGCCGACATGATGCTCTGCATCCAATGGCTCGCCATTCGGCTTGGAGGGTTTCGAGGAGTTGCGGAACTTCGGCATGTAGCGTCCGGAGATGCCCTCTGGCCCTTCGTACGGAATTTCCATCGCAAAGCTCGCTGCCTGGACGTTTTCGCCAAGGCGCACAAATTCCCGATCCTGATTTCTAGGAGGGATTGTAGCTTGATACTTTTCAACGTAGGGATGAACAACATCAGGTGCGTCTGGAGCCTGAATAGAAAGCGGAGCTTCTGCCATGACGGCGGCGGTTTCAGCATCCACCAACTGAAGAAAGGCAACATGCCACTTCGATCTGACTTTCGCATTGAAACGCACGCGAGTGGCTTCGCCACGGACAAGAGTTGCTTTCCGGTCCACCAAGGTGAAAATTGAGTCATCACCGCGAAGACGGAAGATGTAGTCACGACTGCCTGTATAGCCACCGTTTCGTGTAATCCACAACTCGCCACTCACAGCCCCGCTAAGTGCCGGCAGTTCTTCCGTGAATCCGTTAACCAGCCTCACTTGTCCGTGTTCTTTGCGGGAAATGCTGAAAGACGTTAACTCCGGATTCGACGGGTCATCGGCCGCCGACATTTTTGCCAACTGATCCCAAGCGGCAGCAGCATTGACGACGCCATACCCCTGCTCTGAATAGGGGAACCCCGGAAGAACGCGCGCACTGCTCGTCAATGCTTGATACAAACGCGCTGTCGTGTATCGCGTGTGAGTCCTGCGTGCCTCGCTGATGAGGTCGGCAAGAACACCGCTTATCACTGGAATGGTAGGTGATGGATTAGATCCGATCCCGTATCCTGCTGGCGCAGGTGGGTCGAAGTCAGTGTCATCGTATGTATGACGCCGCCCATCATCCCATTGCAACTCGATCGGCATATAGCGAGACATCGTGACCAGCGACGCCGATGGAGCGAGGATAGTATTCACAAGCCCGTCTGGTTTGAACCAAACAAAGCTGTTCATGCTGTCGAAATACGGCGGCGAGGCTTGGCGGTTGCGCCGCAGCATTTCGGCGCTCGCATAATCCATCACATGAAAAAAGTTTGTGCCTGCGCAATAGCAGACAAATGGCTTGTCGTACACGGCGACTGCGCGTTCGAGGACGCGGCGCGCAAACTCTTCTTTCCCACCATCGTTGTATCGCGCAATGCCGCCCGATCTGTTGACCACATCCACATCCGGTCGTGACATCGCGCGAAGTATAGAAGGCAATTTCGCGACGCCAAAGAGGACGTCCACCAACTGCGCATTCGGCGCTGCTCCATCGAACAAACCGCCGGTCAAACGATTGGCGGCCAGCGACCCGGAGACAAACGTGCCATGCCCATCGTTTGCGACGGACACATAGATGGCGTGCTTTGCGCGGTCGATCTTCACGCCGAATGGAATGCGGTTATCGTTCGTAGAATCCTTCGCGCCAAAGAAGCCAATGTCATGCGACTCGGCATAATCCGCCAGCGCTGTTTCGTCCTTGAAGCTGCCGTCCCCATTCGTGTCTACCCAAACACGTCCCTGCTTTTCTTCCCAAAGGACACCGACACCAACAGACAGCTTCTTCGCATGGGAATTCCCTTCAGGCCCGAGCACGAGCGTGCGCTCATAAATTCCGAAGCGATAGGTGCCATCCGCAGGGGCGATCCAGGTGCGGCCGGCAGTTGTAAACGTGCCATTGATCGCCTGAACAGGGTCGCCAAGCAATACCCAGTTGGCATTGTCATTGGGTTCGTCGACCGGATCAATGTCGGCTACCTTGGGAATGAGTCCGCCATCCGCAGTAACGACTTTCTGCAAGGCTGGATGGAGGAGATCAATTCCGCCGTCAACGACCGCGACACGCACGCCGCGGCCGTCCGCTTCAGGATGCTGCTTCCAAAGGGCGGTCAGACCTGCCTCATCGGCTGCGAAATAAGGGCCACCGCTCGGAAGAGTGTTTGCTACTTGTGGAAAAGGAAGCTCAATTGGCGGAAGAGGCGAAACCTTGCGATTAGCTGTAGGTACGATACTGTCGTCGTTGTAAATATGCGTGATCGTGGCAGCTTCGATGCCCGGAATATCGAGCGCATCCAGAAGGCTCTCTTTGGGAAGCGCGACTAGAACGTAGCCGACCTTGCTGTCCGAATACCTGACCTTGGCGCCAAGGTTGCCGAGCGATGCCAGCATTGTATCGTTGCATCCCAGAGTCGCAAGAAATTCGGTATCGACTTCGGCCTCGCGCCCATAGGATGCACTGACGAACAACCTTCGGTCATAATCGCTGAGGATGAGGCGGTTGGTGCATTGCGCCTGGGCTGAGTGGTTTGCGCAAAATAGCGACGCTAACAAGCTTAGGGCCAAAACCCTTTTTATCACTCTCGGTTGACCTTTCAATACCGAAGTCGACAACGGCTGGATGCCGAAAATTTTGCGCCATGCTCCAAAATTCAGAACTGACGCAAAGTCCATAGAATGTCTCTTGTTTACTAGTCGGAACTTTTGGGGAAGATTTCGTTAATTTTTGGTTAATGATAATCGTTTTTATGATGGACTTTGCTCTGAAGGACCGACCAGAGAAGGCAGACACCGGGAAGGGCACGAGTTTACTCGTGTCGCAAAGCCGCTGAGATGGAAAAGCGCTTTAGCTCCTGAGGTTGCCGCTCGCGTGTCTCACAGCAGCGGCTAAAGCCGGCTCTATTGCCTAGCAGGCTGCGGAAAAATGGATGATACGACTTAGAACCTCTCCTGGTTTCATGTAGTTTCGTGATTTTGTGACTAGGGAGGAGCCTTGGCTATATCCGCTGGCGGCCCAGAAGGCCCTGTTCCAGCTCAACGGACACACTTCGGCCTGGGCCTATGTCGCTTGAATCGCCAGATTCCGCAAGCGGACCAAGTTGTAGGCGGCTGCCGCGAAGGTAAAAATCCATCCCACATTGAAGATTCCACGATGTCGAACCTTCCGCAATAACGCGATCGTCTTCAGCTATCCGAAGCACTCTTCAATGCGCTTCCTCTTCCTCTGACTGATGGTATATCCGATGTGCTGTGTCGTGCGAGCATCAATCCCGCGCCCCACCCGGCTGCCTTCTTCTTACCAGGTTGTGTTGTGGAAACAAGAGAGTTTTCTGGTACTGGGCCAGCTTACTCCAGGGTTGAATATGCGTCTAAACCAAGGAACCGCCGACTCCATTCGTATCATCGAATGCAGGCTGCTGCTTCAGACTCTTATGCTCCCCACAGAGTCGAAGCCCGGTTGTGCCAATTTCTTGGAGATGAATCGATGAACTCGCGGGAACTGTCTTTACACTGGGGATGGATGATTGAAGGGAAAGATTCCATGACTGAATTAAGCTTATGGCGCAACACGGGCATCTTCGGATTGGTCGCCACGCTCATCTCGCTGACGCAGTTACCGCTCTACTTTATCTACACGGGTGCGCCTCCGCAGTGGGACATCCTCACGCGCGTTATGGTGAGCATCATCGGCAGCGCGATTTTAATCGTTTTTCTGACCGGCTTCCGGCTGGTCATTCGCCAGGCAAGTCGGGAAATGGAGTGGGCCTCTACTATTGCACTCGTCTCCGGGCTGATGTGGTTGACGTTCAGCTCCGTGGCCCAATCGATGGAAGCTGGAACTGCGATTGTGTCTAAGATTCCAATCGATCCGACAGTGGATGGTGTCCTCGCCCCAGGCCAATTTCTCATGTTTGGATCCATTGGCCGGCTTATGACGACCCTGTTTCTATCCGCCTCGGGTTTCGCAATATTGCGCGGGCGCCTCATGCCCGCCTGGCTTGGCTGGTTAGCCTGGATTATCGCTGTGGTCAACCTCGCGTTTGTTCCAGCCATGTTTTTCGGTCCCGACGCGGCTCAGTTTTACAGCGCGGTCGGGTGGGGCACGACGGCAACGGCTCCATGCCTCGTCCTATGCTGGATCCTCATAGTGAGCATCATCTTGATCAGAACTCCCGCCAGGCCTGGGGACTGACACCATACCTCGACCGCGATTCGCCAGGACTCTTTGCACGGACGCCTTGGACCGAGTTTTTCCGCACCCTGCTAGACGCTAACGGCACGACTGGAAGCCGTGTCCTTCCCAAAACCATTGACACTGACGACTTGGGTTAAAAGGCCGTGCTTTCCCGATAGCGTGTATGAAAATTTATCTAGAGGAGTCGTCGCACAGTCTCAACATTCTCGTCGTACGAGACTGAATTTTGAGTGGAGGCGGCAACGAGCAAGTATCCCAAGGCTGCGTCTAAGCGTTGCGCTTCTTCGTAGCTGAGCGGTTTCGACGAAGCCCTCTTCCCTTCTCCAACCAACGACTGTGCCGCGGAACTCAGCTCCTTTTGCGCGACGATCAGGAGCATTGTTTCCTGATCAATTAATTTTGAGAGTTCTGCAGCGCAACTGCACGTTCGAAGGTCGCGTCGGCGCTTTTGAAGCTGCGTCAGGACAAAAGATCTTCCGAGGACTGCTTTGGAAAGCTCAACGGTGCCATTCGCGTATCGGTTGCGCGATTCAGAGTCGGGGAACTGCTGCTTCAGCCAGTCGACGGCTAGAGCGGGAGCGTCGCCATCCAGAGTCCGCTGCGCCAGGAATTCCTGCACTGATGATGATTCGCGATAGTCATGCACATCGACGTCGACATCAGGATACGAACGGAATGCATCTTCGATTTCGTGCTTCCTGGCTTCATCCTGAACGCTCGCCTTGACAACAACTTTGTTCCCGTCTCGAAGCACATTCGCTTCCCAACCAGAATCGGCGTTCAGTCGCCGCAGTACATCCCAAGCATTGACTTCGAGGACGTCTGCGGGATTGTCTACAACCTTGACTGGGCCATTGCCCTTGATATCTGCGCGGTTCGTGAAGAATGAAGGATGCGTCTCCTCTGAAATTGTGATTTGCTGCTGGTTATCAAATCGCAACTGAAGAGAGAACGCATGGTAGTCGGCCATCTGAAGAACCAGACTGGCTTCGCGAACAGTGCCCACCGGTGTAACTGTGTCGATCGTCCATGAAGACGACTGCCGGGTCACAGTGTCGTGTCGCTCAGACAAGGAGTCATGCCAGTCGTGGAATGTTCGCGCAGAAAGCGCGTGGCTTCGCCATGGTGTCCTCTGGATGAGGCTCGTCGCTTGTGTACAGGTGTTGGAACTTTGCACTGGAATGAGCTCACCCTCACCGCGCCCTATTCCGCACATCGTGCCTTGCACGCTGATCTGAAATGTTCTGGCAGCATCGACGCTGCCTTCGTGTTGTATGGCGTGACCAAGAAGTTCACTTGCGCTTGCTTCGGGCACGACCTTCGGGAAGGAAAGAACAAAAATCACGATCAATGAGCACACAAACACAGCAGAAACGGGAGCCCATGGAAACCGGAATTCAGGCTTTGCGTGCTTGTGCTTTAGGAGAGATTCGGCGCGAAGAATATTCGTGAGTCCGTACTCCGACACCGCAACCCATGACGCATGCACACTGCGCGTCTCCTCGTAGCGGCGTTGGCACGCCAGGCAATGTTGGAGATGATCTGTCGCGGGCCATCTGGAAACTTCGGCGAGCTGACCGCCAACTAAGAGCATCAGCACTTCATCGGTTAGATGTCGTTCGAACATTCAAGGTTGACGCCGCCGAGCAATCCTGCGTCTCGTCTTTACAAGCGCTTTCCGCGTGGTTTTAATAGCAGTCTCATACGGAATGTTGAGGACGCTGGCGATCTGTACGAAAGTATAACCGCGAGCGTACATCATTACGCACTCTCTGTCACGTTCTGGAATCTCAGCAAGAATACGGAGGGATTCCCGTAACACGCTGTGGGCAGCTAAGCGGTCCTCGGTTGAAGTTGTGAGGTCAGGTAGATCGGTTATCAGTCTGCTCTGACTATTATCGTCCTCACCTCCATCAACAAGAGCCACGTGCAAGTCCGGTCGGGTTTTGCGGAAATGATCAACGGCGACTCTGCGGACGACACTCTTCATCCACGCGGCAAGAGAGTCAATTTTTTTTCCGCCGGTAACAGCGCTATACAGCCGCAGGAAAGCCTCCTGGGCAATATCCTCTGCGTCGGCCGGGTTGTTCACTACCGTTTGAGCATGCCGGTAAGTTTTCTTCCAGTGGGCATTCGAGAAGTAGCTCTCTTGATTTTCTGGTTCCGGAACCGCTCCATCGCCAGGACGAGGTGCAGCCAAGCTTCCGCCACTGAATGCAGTAGACACTAACTCTCCTCCCAAAGGGCACGCGCACACAAACACCCTTGCAACAGCAAAAGCGCTCTTGCACTCTGTGCTTATACGGTCGATTGAAGACACCAAAAACTCGGCGCACGCAATACGGCACGCAGCACAACGCAATCTTCTAGGTCCCCTGGGCTTCCTTGTACGGCTGGCGCACCCAGCAGTCCCGCACCGACTGCCAAGACGAGACAAGGACGAACATAAACTTAAGTCAAGCCAAACCGATCGCACTCGCGATGGAAATTCCCACCTTGCACGCGCGATCGAATGCCCGCAATTGTTAGCATGGATCGCAGAAAAGTCAATGATCTACTTTTCCACAGTCAGAAATCACCTTCATCTCAGCGCACTTTGAAATGTCAAAGCACGATTAAAATTGCGTAAATATTTGTAAAGCATATTGCAGATTCGAGAAAATTGAGCGATCTTAGCTAGGAGAACAAAAGGCGAAATAACTTGCAAAAACTTACCTCCAAACACGAATTAATATTCCGTAAGTTATTGCATTTAAATATTATTTGAGGCTTTTATTCCTCGGGGTAACTTGCAATTAGTTGAAACTCTACTAATTTACGAGTAGGAGAAATTTTAAGAATGTTACACAACTCTTCCCTACGGCATTTACGGTATGCAACACGACCACCTCGTCGTTGGGACGACCAGCACTAGGAGATTTCAGCAAGGAGCCCCACATGCGTACCTTTGGCGAGGAGATGCGAACCCGTCTCCAGCAATTGCACATCGGCATTCGTCGGGTTGATGATTTGTCGCGCCATGACGCGAATACGCAGCACAATGGATCGCTGCACATCTCCAAATATCGCCTGCGCGAGCTGCAACAGAACCCTGAAGACATTACCGTCGCTGAAATCGCCGAACTGGCTAGGCTGTGCCACACAACCTTCAACGACATGCTGACTCGCTATTTGAGCTATTACCCTACATTGGTTGGCGAGACCGAATTGCCGTCTTCCACACAGCTAATCCCTGATCAGGCATGCGAATGGCTTGAATCTTTGGAATCTGCTCCTGCCAAAACAGGGTTGGTACCGAAGAACCAGGCGAGATTCAATACCGCACGCCCATTGTGGCCCTCGGGGTCGCACTACATTTATGGCAGGATTGGAATGAATGACCGCACAATGTGGCCGCTGCTTGCACCGGGATCTCTCATTCGAATCAATACCCGTCAAAAAGTAGTCGCGCGACACGGTTCTTGGCATAACGACTATGACCGCCCGATCTATTTCTTAGAGGTCCGCAACGGGTTTGCTTGCGGATGGTGCGATGTTTATGATCGGCAACTCATTCTCACACCCCATTCGCTGTCACCTGCTTCTCCCAAGTCGTTTATCCTTGGCCGTGAAGTGGAGGTCCGGGGCAGGGTAATGGGGTATGCAGTTGATTGCGAATACGGGACCGAAATACAAGACAATTCAGTACACGTTGTCCGCGCATCACGGCTAGAAGCAGAGCACACATGCGCAGTGCCGACGCACCAGTCAAAAAGAAACGGAGATGTTAAAAAAGAAGATTCAGGAGACAAGAGATCTGACACCTCGAATTTGCCCTCGATAGATAGTTGGCTTGAAGAAAGCGCATAAACCGTGTGGATGACAGCTAAGTTGCTACCATCCACCGGAACCGTTTTTAACTCGTGCTATCCACCAGCGCACTCTTCACCTTAGCAATTAACTCAAACGACAAAAACGGTTTGTACAGTAACTTCGCTCCATCCGGCGTGAGGAATTCGATCGAGTTTGTTAGCTCTCCGTAGTCAGCCATATAAATCACTTTCATCTGTTCGTTCATGGATGCAAGGTCGCTAGCCAAGTCTTCTCCGGGTTTGCCCAGCGTGACAACATCTGTCAGCAGTAGATGGACGGGGTTCTTGCGAATCTGAGCTATCTTTAATGCGTCGGCTGCTGTCTTCGCTTGCAAAACATTGAATCCACTAAGTCTGAGAAAATCTGACGCCAGTTTGCGTAAAACATCGTCTCCGGTGACTACGAGAACTGTCTTGCGTTCGGCTCCCAACTGAGTTTGTTGATTATTGTGGCCAGATGGTTCCGTACTAACCACGCAAGGAAGATAAATCGTAAATGTTGATCCCTTGCCTGGTTGACTGGAAACTCGAATCTCACCGCCACTCTGCTTCTCGACAATGAGTTGTGCATACGACAGTCCGAGTCCGGCGCCCTTGCCCTCTGCCTTTGTCGTAAAGAAAGGATCGAAAATGCGGGATTGCACGGCTTGGTTCATGCCGTGACCAGTGTCAGAAACGGATATCAAAACGTACCGTCCGGGACGAATGTGTGCATGGTGTGGATCATAACCAAGTTGAAAAGCACTGACCTTGATGCTCAACTCTCCTCCCTGCGGCATGGCATCTCGCGCGTTGGCTACTAGATCGATGACAACTTGGGTGAGTTTTTGTGCATCGCCGCGGACCGAACTAAGGTTTGCGTCAACTTCAACCGAGAGCTTAATTTCTGACCCGATAAACATCTGTAGAAATTGCTCCAGGTCTTGTATGAGTTCACCTGCGCGAATGGCCTCTTCATGGAGCTGATACTTACTTGTCATGCCCAGAAGGTAACGTGTCACCGATCGTGCCTGCATCCCGGCTTCGATCATCTGCTCTACATAGTGTCGAGGCATGCCTTTCAGATCGGGCGTATGGAGCAAGAGATCGGCATATCCAAGAATTCGTCCGAGGTGGGTGCAGTAGTCATGAGCCAATCCGGAAGTTATTTCCGCTACGCTCTCCATAACTTCCGCGCGCCGCAGTTTTGCTTCCAGTGCATGACGCTCGGTCACATCCTGTACCATGATGTCAACGTAAAACTCTGTGGCATTATCGTCCTTGAAAATTCTGCCACTCGCTTCCACACATATATGCGTAGCGTCTCTGCGTTTCCAGCGGAGATTCACATTTGCAAACCTCTTCTTATGCTCCGCAATCAGCGTGCGGTATTCTTCAGGATCGCCGAAAACGTCGTCGCAAAGGCTCACGGCGAGCATCTCCACCTCAGAGGTGTAGCCGAGGATTCGCACGAGTGCTGGATTTGCCTTCAATATCTGACCGGAAACGGTTGCCCGCAAAATGCCGTAGGGAGCGCCTTCGAATAGGGACCGGTATTCAGCTTCTGAGCGCCTGAGTGCTTCCTCGGCTGCTTTGCGGGCAGTAATATCCCTTCCTGTTGTGAGAGCGTACTGCTCCCCGCTCATTTCGATCATTTCTACCGAATAAAGAGCCGTTCGCACTTCTCCGGATTTAGTACGGAATTGGTGTTCCCGATTTGTCAAACTGCCGCGTTGCTGCAGGTCTCTGAGAGTGTCACTCCTCGCATTTACATCTACCCACATCCCTAACTCCAGCGTCGTATGGCCGATGACTTCCTCCCGGCTGTATCCTGACTCATTCTCAAAAGTTTTGTTGACATCAACAAATCTGGCCTCCGGCAACTCCATAATGGTCATCGAGCACGGGCTGGATCGAAATGCGGTTTCGAACCTTTCTTCCGAACGACGAAGTTCTTGTTCCACTTGTTTCCTTTTACTGATATCCTGCGCGACTCCAGCCACGCGATAGATTCTTCCCTTGGCATCGCGAATTGGAAAACCCTGATTTGCCACCCAACGAGTTTCGCCGTTGGGACGCACAATGCGAAATTCCTCGTCGAATTCGCCGCCCTGAATTAACTCCGCAAGTCGGGCCAACACACGATCGCGATCATCGAGATGTATCACTTCAACGTAAGACAAGGGCGCCTCATACAAACTTGCACAACTACGGCCGCAGATCCGTTCGTAGGCAGGGCTCACATAAATCACTTGCTGACTGGCCGCATCAAGCATCCAGAAAACTTCCTGGATGTTCTCCGCCATTTGGCGAAACCGCTCCTCACAATCGCCAGGCGTAGTTAAGACTTGAAGGTAGGTTTCGGATTGAGCTGACATTTACTCCTCGCTAATTCCAGCCGCTTAAAAGGCTCACTTCTCATGTACAACTCCATTGAAGCTATTTCGAAGCCTCTATCCCTGGAAGAGGTGACCAGACATGGGTAACACGACCAATGATCGTGGCTTGCCCCGGTATCGTCAGTTGCATAGCTGAACGATGCGATGCTGGATGCGGCAAGAGGATTAGTTTGTTTTCCCTCTGGTCGCACCAACAACAGCTATATCCCTCTTCGTGCCACACGAAGTAGATAGGCCGCTCAATAAGGTCTTGCCATTCGGCCCTCTCAACAATCTTGTGCCTCGTGTCGATCTTCACTGCAGAACCTGCTGGAACGTAGGGTCCCATGCTGTCATCCTTCGTTCCGATCAACCCGATCCGCGTGTACACTTCGTCGAATTCCAATCCAAGAACCGTCTGCAGGACTTCCGCGTTTTCCGCATGGTTGGTCAACAGTCGCGTCTCTTGGGAACTGATCTGTCGCAGAGAAGACACTCCCACGCGGCGTGGTTCCAGAATTGCAAACGGATTACTTGGAGTTAATAAGCTCGGCGAGGTACCGAGCAAATGGCGGCTGGCTGGTATATCTATGCCGAAGCCTTGCAGTACTCGTTCGTAGGTGACTTGATAGACTTCTGCAAAGCTCTGGACAGTGTAAATGTCAGGCACAGCGTCGCCTCGTTCGATATGGGCGAGGCGGCCGTGTCGGATCCAGTTATGCTCGTTGCCCGTTTTTTGCGCGAATTCGCGCGTGAGATCCTCAACCTGCTCGCGCGTGAATCCTCGTTCTTCGCGTAGTCGGCGAATCCAATCCCCAGGGCTCCCCATGGATGACTTTCCCCCCTTCGGCGCACAGCGCCGGCCATGGCCCCCTCGATGTAGTGATACTGGGCACACACTGCCCGATACTCGCCGGAGGAAAACAACAGTGGGGCATCAGGCTTTCTGGGGGAAGGTCAATGATGCGACTTCCGCTTGCCCGCGGCGATTCGCGATGCCCGAAATATATTGCAAGTCAAGAGGTTTTTGTCAAGAAATTTACAATCTGTTCCAAAAACGGAACAAGACTCTGGTAGCCACCACCTTGCAGTTTTCTACTGCCCCGAGTAGTAGAGAGACGCCTCTTTATGTATTGTTAGGGCTGTCGCCGGGCAAAAACCTGTATCCTACGCCGCGGACAGTCACGATAAACCGCGGCTGGCCTAGGTTTGTTTCCACTTTCCGCCGTAAGTGGGCTACATGGGTGTCCAGAGTCCGCATCGCCCAAGCGTGATGATAGCCCCAAACTTCCCGGAGCAACCTGCCCCTCGTGAGCGTTTCGCCCGAGTGGTTCAGGAAGTACCGGAGTAGATCGAATTCCTTGGAAGAAACTCGGACCAGGGAGCCTCCTCGCGACAGCTGCCGACTCGCCACATTCACCACCACATCACCAAACGAGTAGACATCGCCGATTTGGCAAAGAGCACGTACAGAAGGACGAATGTCTGCCTTGACGTGTATAGACAGAACTCGCTCTGCGTTGACATTGTCCTTAGCGCGCTGATCAGTCGCAGTAAGGTACGTTGTTTTTCTTCTGGACTCATTCCAGCAGCCAGCCTTTTCTATACTGCGCCTTGTTCTCTCCAAAGCCCTTCTGGTCGTTGCGATCGCGGTTTCGTATGGCATTCCGAGAGCACTTGCAATCTGCACAAACTTGTAGCCGCGTACGTACATCAGGACGCATTCCCGATCTCGCTCCGGCATCTCCGCAAGAATCCGCAACGATTCACTAATAAGGCTCTGGTGGATTAGCTGCTCCTCGATCGAAGATGAGCCGTCAGCCAGGTGCGCCAAAGCATTCCGCTGGCCACCATTCGAATCGTCCAAAATATCGTCAACGGAAGCGTACAAGTCTGGGCGTGTTTTGCGGAATTGATCAACAACCACCTTGAGGACGACTCCTTTCATCCAGGCCATACAAGAATTAATCTTGCGGCCGCTCAGGAGGGTTTGAAACAGCTTGATATACGTTTCCTGAGCGATATCCTCTGCATCAGCAGAATTGTGTGCTATCGAGTGCGCGTGAGCATAGGTGCGTTTCCAGTGCCGGCTAGAGAAATACTGGATTGGATCACTGGGCTCTATATCTTTATTTTTGATTATTTGTGACGCAGAGAGATTCTTAAACGAACTTTCCGACATTTACGCCTTCCCTGCCCTTAAAAATTGGTCGAGATAGCCCAATTTCAAAACTCATCCGCTTCCCCTTCGCGTTCTTCGCGGCAGTTGCTCAGCGATCTTTGCGGTAAAAAACGTTTAATCACGAAAAGCGCAGGATTTCCCAAAGCAAAGCATCGGCTCAGCCCTGATTTGGACAATTTTTTATAAATCTTCACTGTACCGGAATACCGGTATAACAACGAGTGCAATATACCGCAGAATCGGTACGATGGCAAGACAATCTACAGAATCGCTGCATGTCAGGCTTGGACAGAAGATCAACCGGCTAAGAATGGCTCGCGGCTGGAGCTTTATCGACTTGGCCGTAGAGAGCGGTATCGCCAGGAGCACGCTTCAGGAAGTGGTAAAAGGAAGCAGTGACGCGCGTCTGAACACAATCGATGCCCTTGCGGGATCATTTGGCATGACCCTTTCGGAATTGCTCAAAGGTCTTTAGCTCAGGGCACGCGCACGAACGGAAAGAGTATCCTGAGGCGCGTTGGTTGCGCCGAATGACCTCTACAACTGGCTTGCGCCGCCAGCACTGCCAGCACGTTGCATAGGTCCTTCGCGGCAAAAACAGCGCCGCTCAGGATGACAATCAAAGTAGGGCCACAAAATTTCCTAAACTGTTGTAGCCTGAGATGTGCCGTTCGACCCCGAGTCCTTACTCAGCCCGTTCTTTCCATCAGAATTAACAAAACTCCACCCATCCAAATCGACTAAGTAAGATACGGGAGTTTCCAGCGCCCAATTCAGCCTTATGGCATCGAGTCTAACTGCGCTAAAAGGCGCTGCTTGCGATTCGGTTCAATCACCCTGGAGGTGTGAATTGCGTGGATCAGCTTGTGTTTAAAATCGACTGGCAGCACCCCAAAATGTTCATACGAACTCTTTCGGTGATGTTGGATGAGTGCTCCATGCGAAATCGGAAACTGGTTTCTTGGGTCAATGATGGTGCGTTTACTGAACAAGGGACATTCGCCGGGCTCATAGACGACCACTTCTTTCAGCCGCTGGGGATCCTGTCCAAATGCTTCAGTCCGAGACGTGGCCTTCAATGCATAGGCGTGCCTGGCGATGTGCGAGATTATGACAAAGCGTTTGCGCACAATCTGTCCCAGTAATTCGACGGGAATCCGTATGACGGAAAAAATCGGGATTTCTTCTGGCTTAAACGGCAAGTGGATGCTCAGGGAAGGCCCGGCTTAGGGCGTAGTTTTCGAGAAGCTCCTGCTTGGTCCCTGGCACAACATGAGAATTGCCTTCAAAAAAATCTTCATAGTCGATTGCGGGATTACGCGAATCTGGCTCTCGTTCCGCAGCCTTCATATACGCAGGCAGGGAGTGAGTAAATTCAACCAGTTTCTGAAAATTCCAGTTGCCGAACTGAGCAATGACTTCGTCGAGGATCTCAACATCCGAGTCGGACAACAAAGACATATTCGGGCGGGCTTTGGGCACAAACGTTGGATACGGATCGCCACTTAACTGAAAGGCAGTCTCAATACCGGTGGCCCAGAATTCGGGCGCGATATCTCCGCTCATAAGTCCGCTTAAGAGATCGAGAACTTCAGAGGGAACCGGACCATTCGGCATTGCGCAATAGCGTCCACCAACAATGGGCCGACCATGCTTTGCAGTATGGATGAAATCGCCAAGAAAGATCAGCTTGCCGATCTTGAACTTAGTTGGATCACTCACGCCCGAAGCAACATACAGCATGACCGCGACCAGTTTTTCGGGATCGAGTGGAAGTCGGGTAATCATGTACAACCACATCTCGCAGCGCCGTTCTGTTCTCAGAACAAGATACAGAACGATGACCGATTTCTATCTGTAAAGCATAACATGCTCATAAAACTGTGCAAGTTTCATTCTCAAACCAGGATGGGATTTTATAAGCGGTTTGGGAGGGACACGAGTTTTACTCGTGCGCCAAGCCGCTGAAAGGATCTGCGCTTTAGCGCCCGAGGTGGCTTCCCGCAGCAGCTTCCCTCAGGGGCTAAAGAGCCTGTGTCACAACCGCTCTTTCGCTCCTTCGGAGCTTGTTCATTACCACTTTTTATCCACGGCTGGCGCCGTGGGCTGCAATCTGTCGCCGCTTCGCGGCTGAAAGCATTCTCATGGGGTCCACTTTTCCATGAGCCTTGAAGTCGTGACACAGACTGAAAGCGTGCCCTTCCCAATTTCAAGGACACGGCTGAGTTAAAACCCGTGTGCTTTATCTTCGCGTCCTTTGCGGTCGTTCTTCGCGATCTTTGCGGTAAAAAAGCCATTACCGCAAAGAACGCTAAGGTTGCGCAAAGCACGCGAAGCGAATCCGCGATTCAAAGCAACCTGGAATACTAGGCAAAGTCTACCGCGTCTCTTCGTAAGTTGACACTGGCCGCGAACCGAGAGAAGCTGCACCTGCGTCCCAAGAACGGGACGCGCCGGTGCTAGAACACCGACGCGGCCCTGACCAAAGTCGCCTAACAGGAGCTAGGCAACCATGGCTATTTCACAAAGTAGTCGTTTCTTATTTTGGCCGCAAGGACATCCGTCACACGGCCAGTCGCAGATAACCCTTCATTTTCAAGCCCTCCATTCTCAACCCACTCGTCTTCATCTCGCTCATCTCGAGGAAGCCCAGCCGCCTCCCATTCTGACGTTCCCGGCTTCGCGCCCTTTGCGGCCGTTCTTAGCGATCTCTGCGGTGAAAACCATTACTGCAAAGAACGCCAAGGTTGCGCAAAGTACGCGAAGCAAATCCAGCCATTCAAAAGGCAAGTGTGCGCCTTTGATCTTTGCGTACTTTGCGGCCTTTCTCCGCGATCTTTGCGGTGAAAATGCATTTAAGTACGCCAGGATTTCCCAAAATGGGCAAAGTAAATCCTGCGACAAGGGCATACAGATTCCCGTCGCTGCTTACTCGCTATATAAGTTCTGAGTTTGTGCGTCTTACCGCGACCATGTGTCGCAGAAGGGTTGTCTTTATGCAGTCTTCTATTTACGAATGCCTCTATCAGCTCAACCGCGCTCTGCAAGAGACTGTGGAAATCCTGGAGCGCATCCGTAAATTGCCCGGCATGAACAAGAAAAAGTTCCATGCATATCAGATCGAAGTCGAGCTTCTTCGGTCAGAGGCGGCGCAGGATATCGCCGAGGTAATGGATGCGATTGAGGGGAAAGAAGCTCACCGTCTCTGGATGCAGAAAAAGGCATACGAAGACAGCGTTGGCGACCCAGATGACGTGTATTTCGCTGTGATGCAACGCGAGGAAGAACGTCGAAAACAGGGACTGCCATCACGGCTCAAAGTCGTGCATGGGCAACTGGCCCTGGTCGAAGAAGAGGACGAAGGAAGTGGCAAACAGAAAAACTCGGCGCAGAAGCGGCCAAAACAGAAGCAGAGTCAGAAGCAGCAAAGATAAAGGCCTACGCCGATCAGCCACCGGGCGCTAAATCATATTTTAAGCGAACAAACGGAGAATATTCATGTCAGAGGAGAAGGCAATCTTAGGAATCGCGATGCTGGAATGGCGTTCCGCCAAGGAAACTCCGGCGATGCACATCGAAGAATATGATGGCGAGCGCTGGTTGCAGTCCGAACAGCTGTTGCTGGCCGATGTCAACGGGAAAATAACGGTTGGATATTGCCAACAATCTTCGGGGGAAAGAGCTGAATTTGAATCCGTGTGCACGCAGAGCCTGGGAGAAATCTGCCTTTGGTCACTCCTGCCCAAACCGCCACTTGAGAATCTGGAACTGGGTTAAACACTGGCAGTAATATCTAATAGCGGCAATATCTAATGGCAATATCTAATAATGTGAATGCCTCAACTCTTAAGGAATATCCGCCATCAAATCGGCTGGCTTTACGTTGAGTGCATGGGCGAAGCGGACTATGGCGTCGAGGCTCGGGGCCTTGTGGCCATTTTCAACGATAGAAACGTAATTCCGGCTGCAACGAGCGAGTTCGGCAAGTCCTTCCTGAGAGAGGCCTCGTTTGAGCCTTAAGGATCGAAGTTTCTTGGCAAACAGACTGCGGGCGTCTGTATTGGTCACCGTATTGAGATTCTTCCGGCTTCACGTCGTTATCGTCTATCAACTATAGTTTGCAAATTGGTTAGTTGTAAACTATAGTTAGAATCCGATCGAAAAAACCTTCGTCTTGCGCTTCCCCCTAAAAAGCGCGCCACCCTCAGTCCTCTCACTGATGGAAAGAAGAACCTTTACAGTTTTGCGGAGCGATACGTGCGTACTTTTCATGTCGTCCCCGTCGGCGGAGATCACTGCGATTTTTGCACAAGTCAACCCGTCGTTCAGTTCTACCCCTGCAGGAATTTCGAGTGGCAGAAGCAACCGATTTTCGCAAGCGAATCGACCGGGAAGGTGCGGGCCTGGGCAGCTTGTGAGAAGTGTGCGGCCCTGATCGATGCGGAGCAGTGGGATAGTCTGACCGAACGTGCCCTAAGGCATTTCCGGCGCAAACACGAAATACCCAGATCTGCGATTCCAGGAATCCGTGGGCAGTTATGCGAGATTCATTTGCTATTCAGAGACCATAAAATTTGACGGCTTGCAAAGCTATCCAGCCCGCCTGGGAACAGTGGTAGTTTTGTCACAAACCGTCTTCCACAAGAACTGAAGCAGTGGCAGCAGTTTTATAGGCAGTCTGCGTTTGCTCTTGTCAGCGAGGCGTCTTGGGCAATGGCCCCGAGGACTGCCCGAACACATACCGCCATCCCGTCGGAGTATGCACATACGTGTCGCTGAACCAGACGGTGTAGTCGAAGGGCTTTCCGTTCTCGGTCCCTTGCTCCCACAACTTGGCGGTGACAACTGCTGTGTCGCCCCATACGCGAACGGATTGTTCGGTGTCCTCTTGATGGTCGTAGTGAAATCGACCGCTGCGCGCTTCTTCCAGAAGGGCAGCTTTGTCGTAGGTTTTGCCGGAGCCAGTTACGAGCATGAAATCGTCGGCCAGTAGACGATCCATGGTGGCGGCATCGTCGCTTTTCACGGCAGCTTGATATTGCGTGTCTAGCGCCGCGATCGTAGACCGGTCATCTTTGGGATCGCTAGAATCGATTGCGGACGCTGTTGGCCGAAACATCAGATCAAACCACGGACTCCACGTTTTGCCGCCGTCTGTTGATCTCACAGCGGTTTCGCGCACGCCGCCATCCTCTGGCTTCCACACGCCTCGTACCTGTCGTTCTTTTCCATCTGTCGCGCGGTCGGAGCCACTTAAAACCATCTCGCCGTTCTGCATTTTTCCTTCGATGGTCAATAGCACTCCGTGATTCGTCACCCAGCTCTGATGCCACACTTTCCTGGCGGCATCGTACATCGAAAAACTCTCGCCGCGCGTGCCGTCATTCTGACGGTAATCTTCGAGCAGAACACAGCCGTCGAGAATGCGATCAACGCGATTGCGAGCGACTTTGGCATTGTGATCGTCGAGATCAAATGCCTCCCAATCTCCAGCCCAGAAATCAAACTGATGGTATTCGGGCGCAGAACACGGCTTCGCATTGGCGGATTCTACCGATGACTGCGCAGCAAGACTCTTGGCGATCGGATAGCTCATGGGAAAAATCAACCCGCAAATCACAGCAAGGCTCAGGCAACGGAGAATCGAGTTCATGGCGATCTTCCTTAATTTGAGATCTAAGAATTTAATTGGAAATACCGCATCAAAGTTGTGTGTTAAATCAACCGCGAATGCTGGAAATGAGGGCGGAGACTTCCGCCCTCGTCTAAGCACAGCGCAATCAGGGCGTGCTTTTATGTTCAAAGCAACCGCCGGTTGCTAGTGCAATCTGCCGCTTCCAAAGAACCGGCCAAAAACTGGCAGAGATGGCGCCGTATTCCACGGAATGGAAATCCTATGTGCACTGGCTTCATACTTTGCCGCGAGCTTCGCGTCATTCACGCTTCCTCCAGCTACAGGGACTGCTAGAAATGCAACGGTGTTTCCCGTATTTGTATCTTTGGCGAAGCCTACAATTTCGCCGTAATCGTTGATGTCATTGGCTAGTTCGAGGTTCAGAGACGAATCAGGTTGAATGAGCGAATTGAGGTCAGTCGCAACACCGTCCTCATACAGAAATGCCCGATTCCCAGACTGGCCCACGACTTGGCCCCGGTCATTGATGCCCCACGCGATATCATTCGAGTCGCCGGCGAGCGGGAGAATTTTCCGAATTGGGTGTTCCGGGCTCCAAATAAAAGCAACGGGATTGAGTTCACCCGACGGCGTATCGGCGAGATTGGCGAATCCGACAATCTGCGTCTTATTGTTCATCGCCGTGGGTGTGTTCCAGGCCTTGCCCCCGTCGAAGTTACCGAGGTCGATCGGCACTCCGTTTTCCCAGAGCACGGCATGCTTGGCGCTGAATCTTCCTACCGCCTGATCACAGATGCCCGAGATACCCACGACTTCGCCTCTATCGTTGATAGCTGTAGCGGCTCCGTCGAGGTCCTTAGGAAGCGGAGGCAGTTCGGTCATTTCTCCAAGTTCCGGTCCCCAGATGGCTGCTTCAAACTGAAGCACCTGCGGAAATACACAGGTGGATTCGTGAACGGAATTCTCGGCCCATCCAACTACCTGTCCGCGATTGTTGACGGCAGTCGCAAAGCTATCCAATCCACCCTGGAACGGCGGCAGCGGAGTCATCACGCCTGCCTCCCACAAAAACCCCAGGCAGATGTGATTCGTGATGCTTGGGAATTCGGCCAGAGCGCAGCTCCAATCTTCCCCAAGTTTGTTTATGTCGGCGGTTTCTGCAATGCCCGCGATCATTCCCTTATTGTTCTTGTTCGGCCAGGCAACAGCGCTGTTTGGACCGCCGAATGTGCCGAGATCAAGCGGCGTTCCGAGCCAAAGCTCGGCGTGTTCGGACACCCCATCCGACTGAAGAGCACTTCCGGATATCCAACCCGCGTTGTTGATGCTGGCTGCGGCTGCGGATGTTCCTCCTCCTGGGGCACCGAGGTTGAAGACGTAGAAACGGGACGGTTGCTTACTGGGTGTGTCTTGTGCGGTGAGTGGAAGGGATGAGGCTATCGTCGCGAATGCGATAGTCGTGATGGAGATCCATCGCTCAGTTTTCGTGATGCTGAATGGCATATTGCCTCCGAGGTAGTTGGTCTGATGGCCTTCGGTACGCCCTCATCCTCGTTCGTGGTGCGGCATTTGTTGAGCGTTGCCGTGCCGTGACCATACCCGAAGATGGATGTCTGTCTACTAGACGTTTACGGACGCGGAAGCTAGGAGATGGACGTTTCCGGACCCGGTTGCCGGGATCCATAAACACAGAAGATAGCTCGGTCCGAAAACGTCTAATTTGTCTGGACGGGTCGACTATGATTGAGTCCTAGCTACAGTTCGCGAATCGTCAACCGCAATGAATCTAGATTTGCAAACTTGTTCGCGGGCGAGACTGTCGCGCGATCCGCGTTTCGATGGGAAATTTTTTATTGCTGTCCTCGGCAGCCGCGTCTACTGCCGGCCGATTTGTCCCGCTCCGACGGCAAAAGAAAAAAATTGTCGCTACTTCGCAACCGCGGCCGCGGCGGCTGAAGCGGGCTTTCGTCCTTGTCTGCGCTGCCGCCCAGAGTGCTCACCGGGAACTCCCGCATGGATTGGAACCTCTAACACAGTCTCGCGGGCTTTGCGGCTCATCGGCGAGAGCGGCCTGGAAGACGGCGGAATTGAGAATCTTGCCGAACGCGTCGGTATCGGCTCCCGGCATCTGCGTCGGTTATTCATACGGCACCTGGGAGCCTCACCCAGCGCAGTAGCGCAGACGCGACGCCTGCAATTCGCCAAGAAGTTGATCGACGAAACGCGATTGCCGATGAGTGAAGTTGCGCTCGCTTCGGGTTTCGGCAGCGTCCGGCGATTCAATGCGGCTATTCGCAAAATCTACAAGCGCACACCGACTCAGATTCGTCGACTTGTTCGGCAGAAACAATTGCAGCCTGAAAACCAGTATCTATTCCACTTACGATTCCGGCCGCCGTATCACTGGAAGGGAATGCTGGCTTTTCTGGCGGCTCGCGCTACGCCGGGAGTGGAAATCGTCGACAACGAGAGCTATCGTCGCTCGATTTTTTTTAACGGCTACGCCGGATACTTTGAAGTTTCGCACGATGAAGCACATAACGGTCTTGCAGCCTGCGTTCAGATCGGCGACCCGCGCCTGCTCTACATCATCATCGAACGCATTCGTAGCATGTTTGATCTGAATGCAGACTGGCCCGCCATTGCAAAAAATCTTGGAACCGATCCGGAGTTGGCTGCGCAGCTTCGAGCAGAACCTGGATTGCGCGTCCCGGGCTGCTGGGATCCATTTGAGCTTACGGTACGAGCGATTCTCGGCCAGCAGATTACGGTGAAAGGAGCCACCGCGCTCGCTGGGCGGATAGCCCGATCGTTCGGCCAGGCTTTTTCCGGTCCGAATGGTCTGACGCATCTCTTCCCCGAACCTGCGGCACTCGCAGATGGAAAATTAACCAGCATTGGGCTGACCACGAAACGAGCGGAAACGATCCGTGCTCTTGCGCGTACAATTTGCGATGGGCAGATCAGCTTCGATCGAATTATTGATGCCGATGCTTTTCTGGCAAAGCTTTGCAACATTCCCGGTATTGGCCCATGGACCGCGCAATACGTAGCGATGCGAGCACTCGGCGAACCAGACGCATTTCCATCCGCCGATCTCGGTCTGCTGCGGGCACTCGATTTGAGCAACCCACGTGAGATTGAGACTCGGGCCGACGCTTGGCGTCCCTGGCGGGCATATGCAGCCATGTATCTCTGGAGTTTTCCGAACCCTACAAGATCCGGCAAAGGAAAGGCCTCAGTGAGCCCGCCGAACATACTGTTGAAACCCCATGCCCAGGTATCCTAGCTAGGGAAACTGTCCGATCCACTCGCATAGCGCGTATTTTGAATCGCTCCCATAAGTATTTTTAATTTCGGAATCCGGGCATTCCGCCTTACGATGTTTTCGTCGTTTTTGTCAACGCGTTCGCTCCGGAGAACACGATGAGAACATCGATTCTGGCTACGCTCGCGGTGGTAGTGGTAGTGGTAGTTTCCGCTTCAGCTTTCGCCCAGGAAAAAGTTGCCACTCCATCAGAGCATGCGACTGCGTTTCCCGCTAAGCCGCTTACGGTTTCGGGCAAGGTAAGCGCGGACGGCAAGACATTTCTGACGGACATCGACTCAGAGTGGCAGGTGAGCAACGTGGAAGCCCTGAAAGGTCACGAGGGACGCATGGTTCGAGTCAAGTGTTACGTCGATACGGAAAAGAACAGCATTAAAGTGCTTTCGGTGAAGAGAGACGACAACGAATCGAACTATGCCACGCGAAACACGGATTCGGCCTTCCGGCGCTGACAATTCCGCCTGACGAAAACGCCCTATGGCGCGTCCCTCACAGTTTCAGCGTCCCTTGTTTTGATGTTAATCTGGTTCTTCCGAACGATTGCTATCCCCGCGTTCCGGCCTGTTGCGTCCTGCCTCTGCACCCGGGGTGCATTCTGAGGATTCATTCCAACCTCCGCATAGGAGTGGTTTCGCACTGAACACCTTGGTGCACGCTTTAATACGAGTAAGCTTGAATAGGAGCAAACAATGAAAGTTGGCATGTTGACCGGTGGAGGCGATTGCCCCGGCCTGAATGCTGTCATCCGCGCTGTAGTTCGTAAGGGCGTATTTCACTATCGTGATGAATTTGTAGGCTTCATGGAGGGTTGGCGCGGGCTGGTCGAAGATAACAGCATGGTGCTCAATCTCGATGCGGTGAAAGGCATTCTGCCGCGCGGTGGAACCATTCTGCGTACGTCGCGGACGAATCCCTCGAAGCGCCCGGATGGTGTCGAACGATGCCTGGCGACAATCGAAAAGCACAAGATCGACGCGCTGGTGGCGATCGGCGGCGACGACACGTTGTCGGTCGCGCAGAGGCTGTATGAAAAAGGTGTAAAGGTTGTTGGCGTACCGAAAACGATTGATAACGATTTGGGCGGAACAGATTACACATTCGGATTCGACACCGCTTGCAACGTGGCATGTGAAGCGATTGATCGCGTACATACCACCGCCGAGGCGCACAACCGCGTAATGGTGGTCGAGGTCATGGGACGCGATGCCGGATGGATCGCGCTTTACAGCGGTATTGCAGGCGGAGCAGATGTAATTCTGATTCCGGAACGGCCATTTGATGTCGACAAAGTAGCGGAGTCGATTCGCCAGCGGCACGAGCGAGGGCGGTACTTTTCCATTGTTGTTGTAGCTGAGGGTGCGAAGTTTTCTACGGGCGACGGTGCACCGATTTTGCAGGATATGGGTAAGGACGAATTTGGTCATGCCAAGCTTGGCGGTATTGCCAACACACTTGCCCGCGAGATCGAAAAGCGCACGGGTTACGAAACTCGCGCGGTGGTATTGGGGCACATCCAGCGCGGCGGAACGCCCAGCGCGTTCGACCGCGTGCTGGCAACGCGTTATGGCCTCGGCGCCATCGACATGGTGCATCGCGGCGAGTTCGGCTGTATGGCGGCTCTGCGCTCGAACAAGATTGTTTCCATCCCGCTGAAAGAAGCGATTGCGAAGAACCGCACTGTCGATCATGAAATGATCCAGATCGTGGACGGCTTATTCGAGGAAATCGGAGTGAAGGAAGCGGTGGGTCATTAAGTTTGGCCTGTTCTCGATTCTTGGTTGCGGTGTTTCTTTCGCGTTGGCGTAAAGTAGAGCCGGACTTCCTCTGATCACGATGGAGAATCTCTACGCCCGGCTCGCGCCTGCGTTGGTTACAATCCTGGAACTCATCTTAGTGGCCTCCGCAGGATTGCTGATCCTTTGGTCGCGGAGCCGAAACCAGAGTTTATCGAAGCCTTCTTCCTTTCGTTCGCTGAAGCGTGCCCTGAATCGTCTGGCGCGTCGACGCGCACTCTCCTGTTTTGTAGTTGGTGGATCGGTGATTGCGGTGAGGGTAGCGCTGATTCCTGTGTTGGGCGTGCCACAACCCAGATTTCACGACGAGTTTAGCTTTCTGCTTGCCGCTGACACCTTCGCACACGGCAGGATTACGAATCCCACTCACCCAATGTGGATGCACTTTGAGAGCTTCCACATCATTTGGCAACCAACATATATGTCGATGTACCCGCCTGGTGGAGGACTTCTGCTCGCAGCGGGACAATTACTCGGCCAGCCTTGGATTGGGCAACTCATCGCAGCCGGTTTCATGGTTTCGGCGATTTGCTGGATGCTACAGGGATGGTTGCCGCCACCGTGGGCGTTGCTCGGCGCAACGCTTGCCGCATTGCGACTCGCGGTACTCAGTTACTGGGTCAATAGCTATTTCTGTGGATCATTGATAGCTGCAGCCGGCGCCCTTGTGCTGGGGGCACTGCCGCGCATCTGGCGGCATTCCCGGTTGCGCGACATCATTGCAATGGGGTTGGGCCTAGCCATATTGGCCAACACGCGGCCATACGAGGGACTGATATACAGCTTGCCGTTTGCCGGGGCTTTGCTGTTTTGGGCAGCGACCCAAAAACGTTTCTCTCGATCGACAGTCATTCTGCACGTAATGCTGCCGCTGTTTTTGATCCTCGGGATGACGGGATTCGCGACCAGTTACTACTACTGGCGTGTTACTGGAAACCCGTTCGTGATGCCCTATCAGGTAAACCGTCAGGCTTACGCGATCGCACCTTATTTCGTGTGGCAGCAGGCGCGGTCGGAGCCGCCAGTCTACCGCCATCCAGTAATGGAAGCGTTTTATAAAAATTCCGAACCCCGAGACTATGAAGCGGGGCGCACAATATTGGGATTCGCACACCGGCTCGCATTCAGGGCCAAGACGCTGTGGCTGTTTTATGTGGGACCGATTCTTTCCATACCTTTGCTCGCGTTGCCGTGCGTCTTTCGAGACCGCAAAATGCGGTTTCCATTTCTGGTAGTGGTTGCGGTAATGGGTGGCACGGCGCTCGAAGTTTGGACTGGCGCGCACTATGTGGCTGCGGCGACTGGTCTCTTGTTTTTGCTGCTCGTGCAGTCTATGCGCCATCTGCGTGTATGGAGGCGCGAGCGCGGACGACTGGGTGAAAAGATCGTTCGAGCTGTGATTTTTCTTTGCGCGGCTATTGTTGTCTTACGGGTATTACTAGTGGCGAGCGGAACCGTGATCGAGCCCACTTGGCCACGCGGAAACCTGCAGCGTAGTGCCATTCTTAAGCAACTTGAGAACATGCCCGGGCAGCAGTTAGTCATTGTGCGATACCGATCCGATCACGGGATTCACAACGAATGGGTCTACAACCGCGCCGACATTGATAACGCCCAAGTCATTTGGGCGCGTGACATGGGCGAGGTGGAGAATCAGGAACTGATCCGCTACTTCAAGCAGCGCAGCGCCTGGCTGCTTGATGCGGACGAAACTCCGCCCAAATTGCAGCCATACGTTGATGCCAATTCACGAGACTGACTTCAAAACGTCACCTGCGCGTGGACGGGGAACGTCGATCGACACTGCAAAAGTCGTGTGGGCACGCGACTTGGGTGAGTGAGAGTTAGAACCAGGAACTACCGAACCACTTTCCTAATCGTCGTGCGTGGTTGATTGAAGGAAACAATCAGCATCCCAAACTCAAGCCTTATGTGGCTCCGCGGGAAGCGACGCGCCCTCTACTGTAAGCAATCAATTCTGAAATTGCGTATCCCGCCACCACGTAGATCAGCGGTTCCATGGGATAGCGAAATCTCGAAAACGTGAAGGTGAAGTAATAAAGCACTGGATAAAGCGCAAGAGCACTTGCAAAAGCCGCCCATTCACGATTCGCGAACTTGGCACGCAAGAGGCCAGCTAGGGCGGCTAACGATACAAGTGCCGCACAAGGACCAAAGTTCAAAGGCTCAACCCAAAATTCAATCATCCTCTGGCCGGTCCGACGCAGGAAGTCGCCTGCGTGAGAACGAAGGTGATGCACCAACTGAACGCGCATATCAGCTGAGAAGGCTACTTCTCCCTCCCGCTGGTAGAGCATGCTGTCTCCGTGCGGGTGAAGAGCGAAACCGGCGTTAGCAAAAAATAATTCCGGCCAGAGATTGCTGCGCACTGGAACGAAGTGGTGAAATTGCAACTCATTGCGGACCGTCCACGGCAAAATGCACAGAACACAAACGAGAACCAGAACCCCAAAACCCTTGGTGCATCGCGACCACACTGCCCTGAGTCCAAGTGCGGGGAGCGGGGCCAAAAGCGCAGGGTTCAGAAGCCCTGCAAAGCCCCAAATACAACCGCACAGAGCCCACATCCGAACGTGCGAATGTTGATTCAGCCGTAGCAAGAGAAGGAAAGCAAAGCTCATCGCGAGCGCCGACAGGCAGGTGTCCCACAGCAACCAGGGCATGATTAACAGCGGTGGCGAAACCGCCCATACCCAAGCCGCCAAATCTCCCGAAGTTTCGCCAAAGTGTTCCCTGCCCAATTGACGAATCACCAGCGCTGTTAACGATGCAAACAGAACATTCACCAGGGCGGCAGCCCAGGCTGAAGCTATCGTCTTAATCCCGAACACGAGAAAAACTGCTGCGATCAAGCTGGGATATACGGGTGCAAACCAGGCCGATGGTCCGCTCGCATCGTGAAACGGAGAGACAAATCCCCTGCCCTGAACAAGCGCCCCGCCAATCGTACCCGCTTCGTTGATCCCCCACCACACTCGACTATGCGCAACCAACACGATAAGGACGACGATCCTCAAACCGGCAGCGAAAAGAAATATACAGGTTGGGCTTCGCATCAGACTCCGGCTTCGATCCAAGTTGCGCGTCGTCGTCATTAGGTTAGGCGTCATGATGCTATTTGCAACCTCGCGGCACCTGGCCGCGAGAGGCAGCTATTATAGGCTGGCGTTATGGCTCACGGATTGTCGGCGTCCTGGTTGACGGCAAAGCGGCTACGCGCGCACGCGATCATTCTGGGCGCATGTCTGTGGTCGTTTTACGCGTGGAATCTCTCGACTCCGGGCCTGCGCGATCGCAGCGGCAATCTCAAAGGGACTGACTTTTTGCACTTTTACACGCTGGGCTCGCTCGCCATCGCGCATCGTGGCGCCGACTTGTATGACATGAACGCACAGGCTGAGCTGGCAGCGCAGCGCGTGCCACAAGCCGCGGGCTTGCGCTATTTGCCGCTCTATCCGCCACAGGTTTCAATTTTGTTTGCGCCATTCGCGCATTTATCCTATGGATGGGCGCTGGCGGCATGGTGGAGTTTGAGCGCTGTGCTCTACGGAATTTGCTGCTTTGCGATCTGGCGGACATGTCCTAATTTGCATGACTACGGCGGAACGGTGCTTCTGCTCGCTATCGCATACCCCGCATTTTTTCATTTGATCGCGTGGGGACAAACGTCAGCTTTGGCGCTCGCGTGCTTCACCGCGGTGTTTTTTCTTTTGCGAACGAGGTGGAACTTCGCGGCAGGGTTAATTTTGGGCTGTTTGATTTTTAAACCACAGCTGGGTATCGCGGCTGCAGTAGTTTTTCTGGCGTTGGGCGCTTGGAAAACGGTTTTTGGAGCGGTTTTATCGGCAACGGCACAAATCGGCATCGGAGTTCTTTACTATGGGATCGGACCGCTACGCGAGTGGATCCTCAATCTGGTGCTTGTGCCTGAGTTCGTGCCGTGGCTTGAGCCAAAGCCGTATCAGACACATTCACTACGGATGTTTTGGTTGATGATAGTACCGTGGCCGCTTCTGGCACTTGCGCTCTATGCACTATCCGCTGCCATAGTGCTTGGAATTGGAGTCGCGGTGTGGAAGCACGCGCCGGTAGCTCCTCTGTCTTTGCGATATTCGACGCTTCTTTTGGCTACAGTGCTGGTCGCGCCACACCTCACTGTGTACGATCTGGTGATTCTGGCTCCGGCATTCCTCCTGCTGGCTGACTGGATGGCAAGACAGCCGAACGGTTCTCCGCCTCGTTGGCTCGGAACTCTTCTTTATTTGGTGTATGCGTTGCCGCTACTCGGGCCGCTCGCGCGATGGACGCACATTCAACTCTCAGTCATCGCGATGGCAGCGTGTGTTTATCTCATCTGGCGAACGTGCCGACAAATTGAGCCGGGATCAATGATTTCCGAACAGGAATCGCAGCGCTTCCGGGAAGCGGCGCGCCCAGGCTGATTCGTTATGCGAGGCACCTTCCTCGATGACCAAGCGCAAGCGTTTCTCATCGAGGCCGGCACGACCCAGAATCCCTGCCAGTTCGCGAACATCATCGACAACGCTGCGACTCCGGTCTTCCCTTCCCGCCTCAGCCGTTCCCACACCGAGGAAAATGCGCTCCGGCCATCGCGTCACCTCACGACTGGCGCGAATCATTTGCCGGTTCGACGCCCACAGCGACGGGCTTTCCAGCAACAATCGTCCAATCAAACCTGGACGCGCGGCCGCGGTGTAGAGAGAGATCAGCGCTCCCAACGACGACCCACCCAAACCGGTGTTCTCCGGGCCTGCAGCCACACGGTAATTGTGGGCAACGAAGGGCATGACTTCCTTGACCAGAAAGTTGGGATAGCGGCTACCCTGACCTCGCAGCAGAACGGGATACAGCGAGCGGTGCGGCATGTATTCGCGGATACGATTTTTGCCAGCGTGATCGAGACCCACGATGATAATGGGAGGAATCGCGGCCTCGTGAATCAGGCGGTCGGCGGTCTCATCCACCTGCCACTCGACTCCTCCAAATGCGATTGCAGCCTCGAATAAATTCTGACCATCGTTCAGGTACAGAACTGGATATCGCCGTCCGACATTCGCGGCATCGTCGTAGCCCGGCGGCAGCCAAACGCGAACGAAACGCGTGTTGCGGAAGACGCGACTCGGAAACTCGTGCAGACGCAGGTCTCCAGTCGCCGATTGCGCGCGGATGAATCCTGTCGAACGCTGCGACGCGGAATCCTGGTTTTCAATTTGCTGGATTTCTTCCATCAGGAAAAGTGCTCTATAGAATACAACGACCGTATGGCTCAGTCCCTTGCACCTCTCAACTTTATGGTGACGGCGAGCAGGCTGATTAACGAAATCAACCCGAGAGAAATCAAACACAAGATGCACCAGGTATTCAGAACGTAGGCCTCCACGTAAGTCAGATAGAGCGCGAAAGCCAATCCCGCTAGCGCCGAGCCCAGCAGGCGATTCGGTGTAGCGGCGCGAGCGCGGGGATATGTGGCGAGCACCAGTAACAATACATAGCCAGCCACACCAATTCCCGCGACCGGAATGCCCATAATTATCGAATATTCGCTACGGTTCACGACGTCGCAACTGAATTTCTGATTGAAGTCGCAGAATTGGGTCGCAGACTTGGCGTAGTGGCGCTGCAGCGCCATGGCTGAAACGACTACGCCAGCCAGCGAGAGAATAACGACCAGCGTAAAGAGAATTCGATTGGAGTGTGCCGCTTCGGAAGAAAGCGCGGACGACGGGTTTATCACGGAAGGCTGCACCCAGTCTTTTCGCTCAATGCCTCCGGAGACAAGATGCCTTCCTTCGGCGGATCTGTTCCGAACTGCCAACTGGGGAAAAGCTTCACTCCGGCGGTTTTGCATATATCCGCCATCTCGGTTGAGCCCTTGATGCCGCATTCCACGTAGTGCACATAGTGAAACGACTCGCCAAACATTTCCTTTTGTTCCGCGCAGTGCGGACACCAGTAGAGGCCGTACATCGTGGCTTGCCGGCTCGTGAGGCATTGCGCGAAATTGTCGTATCTGTGGCTTCGATGGTACCAACCGGCATAATAGGCGACTGCGAGCAGAACAAGAATCCCTCCCCACGCGAGATATTTCCGGGTTGGAGTGCTGCTCGACCCGCTGGCTTCGCGGTCCTCTTGCCGTTTTCGTCGCTCTTCAGACATGACTATTTTTTATATCACGGCGACTAGGCAACCACGTTGAGGGCGCTGGGCAGCACGTCGAGTTGCTCGCAGTGCAGCGTCAGGACTTCGCCGTCGACCATGATGTCGACTGGACTATCGAGGTTGAACTTGACGCACGGCACTGACTTGCATTCGGCGAGCGGGTGCTCAATGTGCGTGCCATCGTACAGGCCGGGAAGATTGCGGATGAGGCCCAGGCGGCCAATCGGCCCCCAGCGGACGTATTCGATCAATCCGTCGTTGATGTCGGCCTTGGGCGCGATCATCATCGTGCCGCCGGTGAACTTGCTGTTGCTGAACGTGAGGAACAGGCACGGGCGATCGTCAAACTTCTCCTCATTTGCAGTGCGAACAGGAAACGGGCGGCGGTGGAATCGCGCAAGAGTGAGGAAAATTGAGGTGAAGTAGCCGAATTCTCCCCACGCGCTGAAGCGCCGCGCACGCAGCGTAGCCACATCCGCCGAGAAACCCATGCTGAGCAAGTTGATGTAGTGGAGGGTTCCAGCACGATGACGAAGGCGCAATACGTCGCAGGGACGTGTGTGTTGTGCGATCAGCGATTCGATCGCGTGCTCAACGCCGCGGTGACTGAAATCGCGCAAAAAAGAATTGCCTGTGCCAAGGGGCAAGAAGCCCAAGGTTGGTCTCTCGCCTGAGAGAGCTTGTGGATAAAGGCCGTTCACAACTTCATACGATGTGCCGTCACCACCGACAGCGATGAAATGGCGCACTCCACGGCGATATGCCTCGCCGGCAATCCTCGTTGCATCTCCGGAGCCGCTCGTAGTTTCAACGTTGACTTCCATGCCTGCTGCTCGCAATCGCGAAAGCGCGGAGTCCAGCAGTCTGCCGCTCTTGCCACCGCCGGCAGCCGGATTCACGATCGCTAGATAGATTGGCCCCAAAGTTTATGATCCAACACGCAATTCAAAAGTGTTTTCCGGGAAAGCTGTGTCACAGACTGAACACGCCGACCGTTATAGACTCACGAGCGCTTTGCGGTCTACCGACTGGCGGATTTCTTCCGCCAGCACCTGCCGTTTAATCTTCATCGATACAGTGCGAGGAAAGTCTTTATCCCATATCAAATATCCACCAATACGCTTGAAATCGGGCAGGCGCCGGTTTCGTGAAGAAATTTCTTCCAGCAATTTGCTGTCAAATTTCTGATTCTGGTCGAGCCGCAGAACAATGGCCAATCCTTCGCGCCCGAGTTCCTTTTTTGGCCAGATGTAGTTTGCGGCAAACACGCAATATTCTTTCACGAGCAAGCCGTCGAAAACGCTTTCGATGTCCTCGGGGTAAATATTCTTCCCGCCCTCAGTGACGATCATATTTTTCTTGCGCCCAAGAAGCTGCAGATGGCCGCTGCCGTCGAACCGACCAAGATCGCCCGTCAGAAGCCAGCCGTCTACGATCGTTTCCAGCGTAAGTTCCGGGTCATCGAGATAATGCGACATGACAGTCTTGCTGCGGACAGCAACTTCACCCACGCCTTCGACATCAGGCTTCATCAAACGCAGTTCCACCCCCGGGAGTGGCTTGCCGACAGTATCCGCACGAAACGGCTTGAGATCGTTGAGTGTGAGCGCCGTCCCGGCTTCGGTAAGCCCGTATCCATTGATGACCGGAACACCGAGATCATAGAAAAACTGCATGGTCGAAGGCTCCATAAAGGCGCCACCGGTGATCAGAGCCAACAACTCGCCGCCAAATCCTCGATGCACATTTGGTAGCAGCATCCGGCTCAACCTCACATTCGGTCGGCTGCGCGTTAGGAGTTTGTTCGTCGTAATCAATGCGTTGAGGATACTTCTTTTCCATGACGGTAGTTCATCGAACTTGGCTCGCAGCCCGCGCTCAAGATTTTTGACGATCATGGGAACCAGCGCCACATATGTAATGCGGTAGCGCAGAAACGCATCGCGAACAAACTCCGGCCTCAGCGTGCGCAGGTGTACTACGCAAGCGCCACAAACGAACGGACCAATGAAGCCAACCATGAAGTCGATGGCGTGGTTGGTCGGCAGAATGCTCAGGTAACGCACTCCAGGCCAGAACGGGTACCAGGCCGTTAACGATCGGCACTGCTCGAGATAGTTCTCATGTGTAAGAACACAACCTTTCGGTCTGCCACCGGTGCCAGACGAATAGACAATACAAGCCACATCGTCAAGCTGGCGCATAACGAAATCGGGGATGCCCTTGCGCTTGAAATCTTCCCAGCGGAAAGCACCGGCCAAATCTGCGCCCAGTGGAGCTTCGGTAACAAGGACAAGCTTGGTTGCAATTTTTTGGAAATCGGGGCACTGCGTAATTGCGCGCCACAAATGGTACTCGACGATGAGCACCTTGGCCTTGGAATGCGCGAGCAGTTGCAGGTGTTCGGCTGCGGTCAGTTTGTAGTCCAATGGCACCAACACCCCGCCGCAATAGAAAATTGAATAGGCAGAAATCAGCCACTTCGACTGATTCGTCATGATGATGGCGGCGCGGTCCCCGGCGTCGAATTCGGCATCCTCCAAAGCGCGCGTTAAAGGCTGCGCAATCTCTTTGAAATCGGAGTACATGAGGCGGACCTTCTCGCGATCGCGATCCGCTTCGATGAGACACACTTCTGCGGAGAAGCGGTCGAGCGCATCGCGCAATGCCGCGCCGAGACAGGTGTATTGGCGGAGGTCGAGCATAAAACAAATTGCTGATTGTTGATTGTAGATTGATGATTGGAAATACGGTGCAAGGTAGAAGACCATGTGCCGTTACAATCAACAATCAAAAATCAGCAATCAATAATCAACAATTAGCATTTAGCTATAATCGGGATTTTATCTTTCCCGCCAGCGTACGGAAGTCGCTCACACCCTGAAGTTCATAGTCTGGAAGTTCTACGTGAAAGTGATTCTCCAGCTTGGTCAGCAGGTCGAGCGTCTGCAGGCTGTCGATCCCGAGCGTTTTAAAGAAGTCGTCATCGGGAGAAAGTTTCTCGCGTGGCACCTTGAAGTGCGCGGACGCCAGAGCAAGGATTTCATCGAGTGTTTGGTCGGCTGTTTGCATAGAAATCATTCTATCTTTTCCTAAATTGCCTATGGCAAGTAGGGCTGCGCATCTTTACTTTCAACAAATTTCTTTAATCCGGCTTCAACTTCGGGGCGTAGAAACAAATCGCAAAAAAGATCGATCTCCTGGCGCAACTCTTCCCGCGGAATCGGCTTGATGAACTTCTTGGCTGTCGCGGAAGTTTGCCGGTCGAACTTCCTCACTTGCGACGCCGTCGTTCGCGCCACCCGAAGCGCCTCTCCTTCCGCTACAACCTGACTCACAAGACCGACCTGCTGTGCTTTCGCCGCGTTGAAACTGCGGCCTGTCAGCAGGAGATCGCGCACTATTGCGTTGCCGACATCGCGCTTCAAGCGTGGGATTCCCCCAAACCCGGGAATCAGCCCCAGTCTTAGCTCGGGGAATGCAAAGCGTGCCGTCTTATCGGCAACGATTAGGTCACAGGCCAAAGCGAGTTCCAAGCCACCGCCGAAAGTCACGCCGTGAACAGCTGCAATGGTCGTCTGAGGCGTACCGTCGATGACATTGAGAACGTGGTGAATGCGCTCCAGAAAATCACGCACCCCCTGCAGCGCCTCAGCCTTCTCCATTTTTTGCGACCGCTCATAGAGCTCGCGCAAATCGGCGCCAGCGCAAAAACCAGCCTTCTTATTGCTGTAGATGATGACCGCGTGTGACGGTTGCTGGAGATTCTGCAATGCGGTGCAGAATGATTCCATCTCCTGCAGGGATAAGGACCCGATTTCGTTACAAGGATTGCGGTGCAAGCATACTTCGGCGACCCCGTCCTTAAGTTCATACGCGAGAGTCTCGCCATACCACCCTGCTTCGAGTGTACTCACGCGGTTTTCACCGTGCGGTACATATCTTCGATTTCGCTATTCATGCGAGCAGAAATGAGATCACGCTTCAGCTTCCCGTTGGCAGTCAGCATGCCGTTGTCGATGGAGAAAGGTTCAGCACGCAAACAAAACGCACGAACCTGCTTGTAGTGTGGGAGATCCGAATTGACCGCATCGAGAGCAGCCTGCACCTGATCTGTAGTGACGCTCCCCGTTACAATCGCCGATAAATACCCGCGCCCGTTGCCCACTACTACCACCTGCTGCGCGCCGGCCAGATGTTGCACGATTTCGTCCTCGATGGTTTCGGGGGCGATTTTGTGCCCCGAGCCGAGGACAATCAGATTCTTGATCCGGCCAACGATGCGCCAGTTGCCACTAGCATCCATCTCACCCTGATCCCCGGTGTGGAACCATCCGTCGCGGAGAACTTCCGCGGTCTGCTGCGGGCGATTCCAGTATCCGGGAAAAATATTCGGTCCACGCACAACGATCTCGTCGTTGTCGCCAAGCCTCATTTCGATGCCTGTGATCGCAGGCCCGACGCGGCCAGGAACTGGATTTACAGGATCATCCATGGTGCAGATGCCGGTGGTCTCAGTAAGTCCGTAGACCTGCAACACGGGAATGCCGAGCATGCGGAAATAATCCTGGGTTTCGGGAGTAAGTGGCGCTGATCCACAAATCAGCGCTTTCAGATTCTCCCCGACCATTTTCTTGCGGATGGTTGAGAATACCGCAACGTTGGCGAGCCAGAGCCACAGAACATCGCTAGTTTTTGAGAGCTTTTGCTCACGGCGCGTCCATGCCACTTTCGCTCGCGAGTAGATCGCTTGCCCTATGCCACCTTTTTGCGCGACCTGTTCATCGACTCCACGTCGCATTCTTTCGAGCAGTTGCGGAACGTTAAGAAAGTAATGTGGCGCTGCTGCCGGCATGTCGCTCGGAATCTTCGTCAAATCGGTATTCAGCGTCACTAGACTGCCACGCAATATGAACGTCAGTACGGCAATCCATGAGGCGCAGAAACTGAACGGCAAGTAATGAAAGATCCGGTCCTGGCCCGATCGGCCGTCCATCAGCAGGTCTAGCCGCGCCGAAGTGCAACCAAGCATGAAGTCGACGTTTGCCGCGGTCAAGACAACTCCCTTTGCCTCGCCTGACGTGCCAGATGTATAGATGATAGTCACGGGATCAGCGTCATGCACTTGTAGGCGATCTAACTGTTTTTCTTCGTTGCAACCAAAGATTTCGTCAAACAAGAAATGCGCGGGCGCATCGGGCCAGCTTTTCAGAATTCCATCACGTAACGTAGTGTCGCCGCAGCAGATCAGCGATGGCGTGCTGTCCTTCATCATTGCGACGAGTTCGGCGGGAGCCTGGCGGAAATAGAGCGGGACAACGATTAGCCCTTCAGCAATCGCTGCCAAATCCATGGCGACCCAGCGAATGCTGTTCGCGGCCAGCAATCCGCAGCGGTCACCCTTCTGCGCGCCCTTTCCTGCAAGGAAAACCCGCGCTTGGCGCACCAACTCTAGCAACTCGCTTCCGGTAACACCGGTGATCTTGCCATTGCGGATTTCCTGTAGCACGGTTGTGCCGGCAGCGGCTTTCAACTGCGAAAATATTTCTCCGACGAAAGGCATGGTTCGTTGCCTAGCTGTAGGTGGTCACCAACTGATGCAGAGTGGAATTCATTGGGGGAAGATAATCCTCCCAACTCCATTCTCCCTGGCGAGTTGGGAACTCAGGATACCGACGCTGAACTTCTTCCTCGAAGAAGACTCCCATTCGCGCCATGAGCTTCAAGTTCTTTACCACTGTACGCGCGATCCCGCTCGCGATGCGCTCACCCTGAGTGGCGAGAACCTCAAGCGCGGCTAGTAATTTCGGCTCCAGATCGGGATCATCGACCGTCATGAGTAATTCCTGATGTCCACGTTCGCGCATCAGATTCCGGATACGCTCATCCATCGTGATTCCCGCTGACGGCACCAGTGCAGGCATTGATGTCACGATCCCGTGGTAGCGCGACGAAGCCATCATGTGGCAGGCGCGGAGAATGCTGACCAGTTCGTACATGTTGTAGTCATCGGAAGTCAGCACCGGCACACTGCCGAGCTTTTCTGAAATGCGATTCGCCGGCCGTGAATCGAGGCGTTCGGTCGCGACTAGAATCACAAACACGGAGCGCTGCTTGCGGAATGCATCCACTGCATTGGCGATTGCGGTCAGGTATCGCTCATAAGCAGCGTCAGCCGCAGGGCCCGCGTTGTGGAAGTATGGCCCGCGATAGTGGCTGCTTTTATAGGCGCCGGTCAGGCTGTGCAGCGCCAGCTTGCCGATCGAAGCTTTCACAGGCCACTCAAATGGATTGATGGGACACACGACCAGAACCGGCGTTTTCCCATCCCAGCCGACTTTCCGCAGAATGCTTTGCCCGTACTCGGGCGGGCGCGGTTCGAATGTCCAGGCAGTGTCGGTGCCGAGTTCGGTCGGAACGCCGAGTTCGCGGAGTAGCGTGCGCGACTCCTCGTTGCGCGTGATGACCAGGGAATTCCTGCAGTATCGTCCACACATTTTCCGCACGACCGGATCCATGTGTCCGGCCTCGGAGCCGTAGCCGATGGAAAGCTTGTTCTCGGCGGCAGCGATTCCGAGCGAGCCGATCATCATCGTGGTCAGAGCGTTGGCAAACTTGCTCTTGAACATCGAGCCTTCACAAGCCACGACTCCGTGGTGTTTGGGAACTTCATTGGCGAGAAACGGCGGGAAGATGTCGGGTAGGTGCACCTGTGCAGTATTTTCAAAGTACCCACGGGAGCGCTCGAAATTGAAACTCATCACGCTGAAGTCGACGCGCTCGACGCCGAGGATATGGCGGATTTGCCGTAGCATCTCTTCGACACGCACATCGGACCCCATGTTGCGCGTTCCGTTGTAGCCTGCAAAAAGCAGTTTTAGTTTTTCGCCAGGCTGCCAGGGCTTTCCGGCGCCGAGCATCCATCCCAGTTTGGCACGCTCGATGTTGCCGCTGACCCACGCTTCCAAAATAAAGTCCATCATGCAGCAGACCCTCCTGCGGCGGCGGGCCACGGCTTGTAAACATAAGCGAAATTGTTCGCGCGGCTGAACTGCAATAGCGGAAAACTATATTGCGAAAATGGTATCGGCTTGCGCCCCAATTCGGTGGTCACACGCGCGTTGTCGAACACTGTATTCCAGACCAGGTACGGCATGAAGACTTTCAGCAGCGAAGCGCCATAGCCGAGAGATCCTTTGCGATTGGAGAGCACGTTGACCGAGCCGGTAAACGGCTTTTCTGTGAATGGCAGAAAAATCGGAGCGCGTTTCTGTTGTGCGGCTGCCAGCGCCGTCGTCAGCTGGCGAAAAGTCTGGGAGGCGGTTCCGGAAGATAAATGATACGTGTCGTATTGCGGCTGCTCTTTCTGGTGCAGGTCTGCGATGGCGCCCGCGACAAAATCCACGTTCACGATGTCGATTTTATCCGCAGGACGAAACGGCAACGCTGGCAAGCCAGCAAGAAAAACGAATGCTTTCACCATGTCGAACTGCGTCGTCTCTGCTCGACGGCTGTCGCCCAGCACGATGCTAGGGCGGAAGACAGTCTTCGGCGTATCGGGCAGTAGCACTCGCGTCATGTGCTCGCAAAATTTTTTGGTGCGGGCGTAGGGGTCGTAGTCCGAGCGGTCCCATTCGATGGAAGCATCTTCGGTGACGACTTCATTCTTGCGTTTGCCGGCCACGGCGACTGTGCTGACTTCGCTGAAGCGGCGCAGCCCATGATAGTGCTCGACATGCCGTGCCAGCGTGAGCACTTCAAGCGTGCCGCGCAGGTTTACGTTCAGACAGCTTTTCTCTGACTTGCGGTTCAGCGATGCGGCACAGTGAATAACGGAATCGGTGGTGTGCACCAAGCGATCGTATTCATCACGGCTGAGCCCGAAACCCGGAGCAGTCAGATCGCCAACGAAGACGCGGATTTTTGTCTGCAAATGTTCGTAGAAGCGCGGAAAGTCCAAGTGCAACTGCAACGCCCTCCAAAGACGCATCTGCGCATCCTGTTGGTCGCGCGCGCGCACTAGCACGTTCAAGGCAGCCCCGTAACCATCGAGAAGATTTGTGGCCACGTGTGCGCCGATGTATCCGGTCGATCCGGTCAGGAATATCGCCACGTGGCTCCGTTGGTCCCCGTCTTCACGGTATCGCCGTTCGCGGGCGCGAGTTGAAAGCTGCGCGGCGGGCGCGCTTCGAGCGGACGACCCTCAATCAAGGGATAAGTCCAGCGGCGCAGCGCCGGGATGTGCACGTTGATCCAATAATCCCACCAGTCAAGCGAGCGGGTATCGTAGGCGAACGTGTGACGCTCTTCGGGTATAAGAGCGTAAGAGAGCTTTTCGATATTCTCGGCCGCAAAATCATGCTGGTTGAGCAGGATGAACGGCTCGAAGAGTTCGATCAGCTTTTCGACACGCTCCAGGTTACGTTCAGTCTTGACCAGCGGTGCTTTTTTCAGCGGCAGCGGCGACATGATGCGCTGGATCGATTTCACAATTGCCTTCTGCGCCGGTGCCGACATGCGGTTGTAGCGCGTCTTAGAAACCGGTATAGCGTCAAATCGCAGGCGCAGCCACGATTCCAGGCCTTCCTGAGCGCGATAGTGCTTGCGGTGCGCGAGCGATGTCAGTTCGATTGAACGGCCCATATCGCAAGGATTGGTGACGGACGTCGCGAGCTGATACATCGGATCGTGACGGCGTTCCATCACTGCGGCGGCAATTAGAGTCATGCCATCACAAACCGCATCGACGGGAATGATGTCGAGGCGCTTGCTTTCGTTCGAAGGAAGCTGACGGAAATATGTTCCCAACAGGTAGGACAACGAGGCCGACGTATTGATGCCTTCGTTCCATCCAAGAAACGGCTTCGACACCGAGGTTTCGACAATCGCGGGACGCACTACTGCGATCGGCAATCCCGCACCGCGCTTGGCAATGAGGGACTCCGCCAGACTCTTGGTCAGCGTGTAGGTATTGGGCCAACCGAGTTCCTTAGCGCGCCGCGTACCTGCCTCGGTCAGATAAGTCTTGAGCCAGCGGACGCGGTTCTTTCGAATCTGATTCTCAAGTGCTGCGCCTTGCAGATCTTTTGCAGCATGTTCCTTCGCCCTCGCCTGCATGCGGAGCCCGGAGGTAACTTCTTCACTTTCGGCCTGAAGATCAGCCCGCTTAATCAACTCATGCAGATCATGCCATTCCTGCTCGGCGTCGAAGTTGGCCAGTCGGTGCGGATTGTAATTGGGTATCAGTTTCTCGCTGACCCGCCCATCGTGTTCACCCGCCACGTAGCAGGTGGAGAGATGCAGCAGGCCCGCGTGATCGGCAGATCGCACGAACTCAAGAATATTGATGGCCGCGTCGGTGTTGGTAGCGAGGGCTTCGCGCAGATCGGGATTGAAATCCGTCAGACCGGAGCTGTTGATGATCAGATCGAGATTTTTTTGCAGATGACGCGTGGTCTCGAGGGTCAATCCCAGCCCCGGCTGGGTCACATCGCCTTCGATGACTTCGATTTTGTCGCGCAGAAAACTTGGCAGCCTCTCGCCATAGCGTTCAAACAGCGGATCGAATACCGGCGAGTCTTCGACCATTTTTTCAAAGCGGCGCTCTGCCGGGTTCGACTTCTGCCGGCGGATCAGCAGATAGACGCGTGCAACTCCGGGCAAATCCAGGAGCGTGTTCGCCAGCCAGACTTTGCCGATGAACCCCGTGACACCGATAAGCATCACGTGCTTTCCGGCGAAGGCGCGCCTCACGGAAAGTCCCTGAGTTTGTCTCTGACCGTCAAAGTGAACAATCGGCCGGACCGGAGCAGCAGTCTGACGATCCGCCGAAATGGTCGCTGTTCGCAGCGCTTCCAAAGAAATATCGAGATGGCGAGCCAGCGTCTTAGGAGCACGGCGGCCATCGGGCATATTTTCGCGGAAAGGGGCAAAGGCACCGCGCGGACGGATGACCGGCTCGAGCAGTCGACCGGTCGCGGTACCGTCGCGAAATTCCAGACGGTTGGCGACGATGTGTTTAACACCCAGGTGCTGCGCCAGAGGGCGCATCACGTGTTCCAGCGCCTGGCTGACCAGCACTACGTCAACGCCGGATTGAACCAGCTCCTGCACCTTCTCTACGCCAGTAATCTTCAAGCGTGGCTTCAACTTGTACTGGAAGAATTCCTCGCCGAGCAGATCGAGGCGGTCCCGGGTAACACCGCGCAGAGCCATGTGCACGACCCGCGTCGCAAACTTGCGATTAGCGGAGTAGAGAAACGGACGCAGCAGCGCCATCAGGAAGATCAGTCCGCGGCGGCGGAATCGTTCCGCGAATGTCTGGGCATTCCATGTAAAGAACGCCACAGGCCTGACTACGGTCAAGTCTAGAAGGCTGCCTTCCACCCGCCAATAGACGGTGGGAGTGGCTGTGGAATTGTGGTTCGGTTGTTCCAAAATGCTCGTCGTCCCGCGGGAGGACTGCAATCCGGCATACGGACGAAGCTCCTATTGTAAACAATTGATGACACGGCGCGAAGGGGAAGCCTTATTGTTAACCCGCTCGTCCAAAACCTCTTAATGCGTGAGCAGATACGGCGGTGGCTTATTTCGTCTTCTCATCGCCCGATGGCCGCCCAACTATCAAAGCGCTGAGCCCGCTGAGCACAAGGGTCGCCCCGATCGCAAGCAAGCCGCCGCGCGACCCGCCATCTGCAGTGCGGAAGAAGCCAATGGTGTCAGGACCGAAATACCCTCCCAGGTTCGCCAGCGAGTTGATCACGGCGATTCCGGCAGCGGCCGACAGCCCGGCCATACGCGAGGTTGCCAGCGCCCAGAAGGGCCCGGCCAAGGATTCCGCGCCGACCATCCCCAGGCTAATGCCGGTAATCACCAGCAGGGGCGAGCGTCCGAATGCGGCGGTGACGAGAGCGGCTGACGCCAGAAATGCCGGCATCGCCGTGTGCCAGCGTCGTTCCCCCGTGCGATCGGAGTGCATGCCGACAATGACCATCGCGACCGTAGTCACTAGAAAAGGAATCACTGCAACCACACTCGTCCGGAAATAACTTAGCCCCGAGAGCGCGTTAATCACGCTCGGCAGCCACAGCGTCACCCCGTACATCGTGGTTGAGAGGCCGAAGTAGACTAGAGACAGCATCCAGATCGTCGGGCTCGTCAGAACTTCCATTACGCTTCTTTTCGTGAGTCTTGAATCGCCTTGCTCTTCCCGCGCCAACTTATCCGTCAGCCAGGCACGCTCTTCGGATTTCAGCCAACTGGCTTCCTGCGGGTGATCGGATAATACCCAACACACCACTGCCCCAAGGATGATGGCGGGCGTACCCTCGATCAGGAACATCCACTGCCAGCCGGAAAGTCCCCCGCCGTGAATGCCGAGCAACGAGCCTGAAATCGGGCTGCCGACAACGCCAGCCAACGGATTCGCCGTCATAAACCAGGCTACGGCGCGCGCCCGTGCCCGGACCGGGAACCAGCGCTTCATATAAAGAATCATGCCAGGGAAGAATCCGGCTTCGGCGGCGCCGAGCAGGAAGCGCATGACGTAGAAGCTGACTGGCCCGCGGACGAAGATCATGAGGCAGGAGATCACGCCCCAGGTCACCATCAGGGCCGAAATCCAGCGTCGCACGCCGAATTTTTCGAGCACCAGATTGCTTGGAAGCTGGAAGAAAAAATATCCCGCGAAAAACATGCCGGCGGCGTGGCCGATGACACGATCGCTCAGGGAGAGTTGACCGCGCATTTGCAACACAGCGAAGCTCATGTTGATGCGGTCGAGGTAGGCGACAATGTAGAGCAGGAAGAGAAACGGCATCAGCCGCCACATCAGTCGGGAGACGACGGCGGATTCTAGGCGGTCTGGTGCGGGTTCCAAGGGCGTTCCGGAGGTGTCCGACTGCAGTCGAATTCTACGCTAGTCCCAGCTTTTGACGAATCTCAGCAACGATTTGCTGCGGTGTGGTAGAGATTTCGATCGTGACGGCATCAGTCGGCTCTTCGAGATCGGCGAACTGGCCAGCGAGAATCTGCTCTCCGGCGAAATGGCCATGACGGGAGCGCAGGCGTTCAGCGATTAGGGCAGGGCTTCCTTTTAGATAGACAAAGCGCACTTCTGGGCTGACTTCCAGTTCTTGTCTGTAATCGCGTTTTAGGGCAGAGCAGGCGAGCACCACATTGCGACTGTCAGCTATCCAATGCGTGATTTCCGCGCGCAGGCGTTCAAGCCATGGTTGGCGGTCGGCGTCATTTAGGGGGATGCCCTGGCGGATTTTTTTCACGTTAGATGCAGGATGAAAATCGTCGGCGTCGGCGAACTGCCAGCCAAGTTCGCTGGCGAGAAGCTTTCCGATAGTCGTTTTGCCGGCTCCGGTTACTCCCATCACGATGACGATCATGGGTGGAATTCTAGTTGGCCTATTTTTTGGAATAATTCTTCGTAACGCCTGTTCGATTGTTGGTTAGAGCAAAAGAACCATCGGGCTGTGCGGTAACGCTGATCGATTTTCCTTCGCAGTTTTCTTTCACGTTGGCGATGCGCTCTTCGGCAACGTTGTGGTCGCGATCCGATCCGGCTGCATAGTGGAGTTGCCATAGGTCCTCGAGATCCGGAGAGTCGTGCACGATCTGCCACGCGGCAGGACTCGCCCCCTTGCGGGGACCGTTGTCGATCACTGCCACGCGCGGATGCAGCGCCCAGTCGAGAGCTTTTGGGTTGGACAAATCTGATCCGTGATGGGTCACAAGAAAAAGGTCAACGGTCCCAATCAGATTGTTGGGACACGCCAGTTCTAATTCCTTCTTCTTGGTGAGATCGCCAAGGTCAAGAAAACGGAATTTTCCATACGTGACCAACACACCGATAGAACGAGCGTTCTCGGTGTTGTCGTCCGGCGCAGTAGGCTCTTTCGCGCAGTAGGGGTTTAACTCTCCGGCGCCCGGCAACGGAAAGCCCATATGGTCGCCAGTTGCGGCCAGTACACGAACCTGAATATCTTTGATTGGCAGACCCCATCCGGGCTTCACTACGACATGGGCGTGTCCGGCAATGGCCTTCTCGTAGGCTGCGTAGTCAGTGCGTGTGACTGCTGAATCTTCCAGATTCGGCCCGTGGTCGATGAATGTGCCTACTTTAATGCCGTCGATCAACTGTGGCAGACCGCCGACGTGGTCACGGTGATAGTGCGTGATCACGACATAGTCGAGTTGCTTGACGCCAGCCTGATGTGCGGCGGCCATGATGCGATCTGCGTCGCGGCCTTCATACCCGGGCCAGCCTGCGTCAATCAGTAAGGACGTGCCGGACGGGCTGACGAGCAACGTCGCCTGGCCGCCTTCGACATCGATGAAGTAGATCTGCAGTGGTTTGGAGCTAGCAGCAGCGGCGTTCGAGAGCGGAGCGGTGAGGACACAAATACAGGCGGCGATCAAAATCTGTCGCATCGGTGGGCACCTGGGAAGATGATTTTGCGGAAGATTATCCCACGACGCGCTGTGGAATACGGCAGCTTTCAACAACAGGCAGTGTCTTATTTCGATGTTGTTGATAGTTATGGCAATTTGCCGCGCACCAGAGAAAGGTCCCCAGATGCGAACTTCTCATGAATCTCATTGGTTGAATACGAAGTTTGAGGGGCAGGGGAAAGAGGTGCGCCCTCATCGTACAAATAGAATTTCCCGGCAAATGGACCATTCGGGACTCCTCGCATGACAGCTGTTTCGTTGCCGTTTTTATATTTCGCTGTGAGTTGCCAATTGGGGTTTTTCTCAAGTTCAGGAATTTGTTTCCTAGGGGACACGGCTTACCTCCAATTGAAAATTCAGTGTTGCTACGTGTCGGAAATGATCATGGATGGTGGGTTTAGGTGGTCGGGGCATCCAGCTCGGAGAATGGCCTTTAAGCAGCATCGTCTGAAATCATCGCTCATGGGGCTGACGAGGACAAACTCCTTACCGCAATTTGGGCATTCTATTGAGCGATAAGGATACGAAGCCTCTGGCATTGAAAAAGGCCCAATGTCAGTTGGGCCTAGATGCGAAACGATCTTGATGGCTTGTGCCGAATCCAGTTTATACCGGAGGCGACATAGACTCGCAAGTGAATCTTGAGGAAGTTTTCGGCTTAAGTTCCGAGAGCGTGTTCGAGAACAATGTAAACGTGCCACAGTGCCGCTCACGGCCCTCAGTTGGGAGTTCGAGAGCATGACGCAATCCTCTGACCGCAAATCAAAGGCAGCAATACAGTGTTAAGACAGTACCCGACAACAAACCGCGCAAACTGCGAAAAGACTTCCTACAACTTCGAAAGACTAGACGCGCGATACTACCAGTCGTTGTCAGATTTGCCGGGCACAGTCTCTCCCACGGTTCGATTGCGCTTTCTGTAGGCAAGAATCGTGATTCCTACCGACATAAACATAGGAGGCACGATCAGCACCAGGATGCCGGTGCGTAGTCCTTGAATAAAGCGATGCCCGGCGCCTGCAGCCTGGGTGTAGCAGAGGGCACAGCTCTGGGCGTAGCAGGCCGCATTCGCGGCAAAAACCAGTGTGCTCGCCAAGACAACCTTGGCGCTGCGGCTAAGACGCGCGATTCGTGGGAACTTCATACGACCTCTATTTCGGAAACGGCCGCAGGTGAATCAGCCGGTAACTGTCGGCCCAGATCATATTCATCATCACCAGCACGAAGATTGTGCCGGGAATCAGCGCCAGCCGCAACGAAGGTTTTTCGTCGCGCAGGTGCATGAAGAACATGACGGCCAGATACGCCTGTATCGCAGCTAAGACCAGCATGCGTCCCAGCGACGGGCCCATCGTCATCGCAACTACGATCTGAATCACGGCGATGGCCAGAATCACGCCGTAGATGATGAAGTTCGTACGCATGCTGCCGTTTGCGGCGTTGTTCATTGGTATTACTCCTTTGAGCCTATAACTTGTGGGCAAATTGCATAGGTCCTTCGCTTCTCTCAGGATGACAATTAATTAAAATGAATATCGCGCCTACCGTTTCATGTTCAGCAGGTAAATCAGCGGCACCACGAACATCCAAACTAGATCGACGAAGTGCCAATACAGCGCCCAAATCTCGATGTGCTTGGCGGCGTAGCGACCGGCCTTGTATCCCGAACCGACCACCAGCAGCGCAATCACCCCGCCCACCACGTGCGCCATGTGCAGACCGGTCACTGAGAAGAACATTGCGCCGAACAAAGGCGCACCCCAGGGATTCTGGAAAAGACGCACTCCCTCGCCGATCAGACTCATCCACTCACGAATATGCAACAGCGCAAACAGGACGCCGCCAGCGGCGGTAATCATGGTCCACTTGAATGCGCCCGCCCGGTCATCGGACTGCGCGGCCTTGACGGCGAACAATACCGTGAGGCTGGTAGTGACCAGGATGAACGTCATGAGCAGCGCGTTCCAGATGCTGGCCGACTCGAAGACGAGAGGCCAGTCGGCGGCAGAATTCCTGATGTAGCCGTAGGCCATCAACACGGCGCCGAATGTGCATGCGTCAGAAATAATGAACAGCCACATCACGAGTTTGCTGGATGGAATGGCAAACGGGGCTTCTTCCATCACGCCCGCGCCATGGTCCAGATGCTCGATGGTCAGATTGGCTTGGCTCACGGTGCCTCCAGTCGGTTAAGTCGTCGTCAAGTCAAGGAATCGCTTAAAGCTTCAGCCACAAAATAAAGAGAAGGTACATCCACAACACACCCATGAAGTGCCAGTAATAAGAAGTAGCGTCGAGCGTGCTGCGCCGCAGGGGATTGGACGAACTCCGGAACTTCACCATCACGCGCGTCAACCCGCCCAGCCCGCCGAGAACGTGAGCGGCGTGTACTCCAGTGAAAAGATAAAAAAAAGAACTGTTCGGATTGGTGGGAAGGTAGAGGCCCTGCGACCGCAGCTTCAGCCACGCCAGGTACTGCCCTGCGACAAAGATGAGCCCGAGCAGCATAGTGGCATTCAGCCACAGCGTGGGCACGGATCGGCGGGTCTCCTCGCCGCGCATGAACGCCCCAATCCGATGCCGCGCAACTTCGAGTGTGATGCTGCTGGCGGCCAGCGCCAGCGTGTTGAACCACAGAATCGAAGGAAGAACGATGTGATGCCAGTCGGTGGCTGCGCCTTCACGCACATACAACGCGCTGGTCAGCGCGGCGAATGACATCGCGATAGCCGAGAGCGCAACCCAGATTCCCGTGCGCGTCGGCGAACCGGAAGGCTCGGCGACGGCGCGCAGGTCGCCGCTTTCAGGAACCAGCCCTCGCAAGCCGCCTCCGCCACCGTTTCCGTTGTGTGGATGCAGTTCCTGCTCGACTTCCTGCCCGGTTTGTGGTGGTTGCAGTGTTGTTGCCATGAATACTCCGTTTCTGCTCGATCACCCTGCTGTGCTTCGAAGTCCCGAACTCCCGCCTACGGCGTCTCTCCGGCGCGCTCCGGCGAAGTCTGCATCAGGTAATCGCCAGTGGAACTCTTCACCCCGTATTGATATGGATCGTGATATACCACCGGATGCTTGCCGCCAAAGTTATCGAATGGCGGAGGAGACGAAGGTGTCGACCACTCGAGCGAGGTTGCCTCCCACGGATTCGGCGGAGCCGGTTCTCCCTTGAAGCGGCTGTAAATCAGGTTGAAGATGAAGATCAGCTGCACTGCTCCCGTAAACAGCGCCGAATACGTGATGAACTTGTGCACCGGGATCAGGGGCACCAGAAAGTCATCGGTGAAGGCCGAATAGCGGCGCACATTTCCCGCCAGGCCCAGGTAATGGAATGGCATGAAAATGCAATACGTGCCGATGAACGTCAGAATGAAATGCAGCTTGCCCAGTTTTTCGCTCATCATGCGGCCCGTCATCTTGGGAAACCAGAAATAAGTTCCGGCAAAGATTCCGAAGATGGCGGCCACGCCCATCACCATGTGGAAGTGACCGACCACAAAATAGGTCGCGTGCAGGTAGATGTCGATGGACGGCTGTGCCAGAAAGAATCCGCTTACACCGCCGCTCACAAACATGGAAATAAATCCCAGGCAAAACAGCGATGGCGTGTTGATGCGCAGGTTCGAACCATAGAGGCTGCCTAGCCAAATCAGCGTCATGATGGTCGCGGGAATCGTGATCATCAGCGTAGGGAACGAGAACACCAGAGCCGAAAACGGATTCATGCCGCTCAGGAACATGTGATGTCCCCAGACCATGTAGCTGAGGAACCCAATCGCCATCATGCAGTAGATGACGACCTTGTGGCTCAGCAGGGGCTTGCGCATGCTATTGATCAGGATGTGGCTGACGATCCCGATGGCAGGCAGAATCGCGATGTAGACTTCAGGATGTCCGAAGAACCAGAACAGGTGTTGCCAGAGTAGCGGCGAGCCGCCTTGATGCGGCTGAAGGTGATCGCTGACGTTCAATCCTGAAGGAATGAAGAAACTGGTTCCTGCAACACGATCGAGGAAGAGCAGCAGGCATGCCGGCATGAGCACGGCGAAAGCTAGCAGCGCGATGCAGGATGTGATGAACCACGCCCAGGTGCAGATGGGCATGCGCGCCAGCGTCATGCCTTTGGTGCGCAAATCAAGCGTAGTCGCAATGAAGTTCAGCGAGCCCAGCAGCGAAGCAATACAGAAGGTAAAAATGGAAAGTGCCCAGAGCGTCTGACCTAATCCCTCGCCCGGTCCGGAATCCTTGCCAACGGCGCTCAGAGGAGCGTAAGCGGTCCACCCCGAGAGCGGCGGACCGTCAGGCACGAAGAACGCAGTGATCAGAAAACAGAATGCGATGAACGTCGTCCAGAACGACATCATGTTGAAGCGAGGGAAGGCCATATCCTCGGCGCCTATCTGAATTGGCAGGAAATAGTTTCCGAACGCAGCGAAGGGAGCGTTTGTAAGCACGAAGAAGACCATGAGCGTGCCGTGCATGGTCATCAGCGAAAGGTAGTACTCGGGTGTGACCACGCCGCCGGGCGCACCTACTTTTGAGAGCCATTGCAATCCGGGAATCGGGGAGTTGGGCCAGACGAGGTGAATTCGCATGATCCACGAGAGCACCATCCCCGTGAATACCGCGACCAGCGCCAAAGCGTAATACTGCAGGCCGATCACTTTGTGGTCGAGGCTGAAGACGTGCTTGCGGATGAAACTTGTAGGTGCTTGATGCGCTGCGTGTGCAGTTGCCTCAGACATGAGTTGTTTCCTCGAAAAGCTTCGTTTTCGTAGCCGGTCGTTGGTCGTTTGTCGTTAGTCAGCGTTTGAGGCGGCTTATAGCTAGTAGGCCAATGACAAGCGACAAACGACCAGCGACGGTCTTTCTAGTTCGACTGCGCCTTCAACCATTTATCGAAATCGTCCTGCGACATCACGTTGAGATACGCTTTCATGTTGTAATGCCCCAGGCCGCAGAGCTGGGTGCAGACGATCTCGTACTTCCCCACCTTGGTCGCGGTGAAATGCAGCGACAGATCGAGCCCCGGCACGAAATCCTGCTGGATACGCAACTCGCGGACGTAGAAGGAATGGCCTACGTCCTTGGCGTGCATCATCAGGTGTATTTCTTTATTGACCGGAATTACTAATTCGCCGGACGTAATGTCATCGCGCGCAGCGACGTCGTTTTCCGGGTCGAGCCCGAAGAAATTCGAATTGCCTTCGTCGATCTTGTCTGGATGGAGACCGCCAAACTTTCCGTCTGGCCCAGCGTAGCGGAAATAGAAAGCGAATTGTCCAGCCTGCACCTGAATGGGTAGCGCATCGGCCGAGGCAGGCTTGAAGTAAACTGTGGCCCAAGCCTTGGTGCCGATGGCACCGAGTGCGATCGCTTCGGCGCCGACGAGCAGCACTGCGGCGAGAACAAGATATTTGGCGCCGCCGGGAAAATTCTTCAGCACGCCGTCTTTGCGCCCGGCATACTGCCAGACGAAAAATCCCAGCACCAACTGCGCCGCGAGGAACGACAAGCCAGCTTCGATCATGGTCTCGTCGATCTGCTTGTCGATCTCGGCGCCGTGCGTCGAGATGTCTTCGGGCAGCGCTACGTTCGCGCCCATAAACGTGTGATTGATGATGGGAACTGCCGAAGCTAACGCAATCAGAATCACAACTATTGCGAATAGTTTTCCGCTCATAGTGACTCCATCCGCCCGTCAACCGGGTTAGGCCCTCTTTGGTGAGCTGCAAAAACTGCGGCTCACGCGAATAAGGAGCCGTTTAGTACGCCTTTGCCTTGAAGCTGAAGTCGATCGACTTCGTTTCGTTGCCAGTGATCGTCACGTCTTGCGTCTGGGTTCCATAGTCTTCATGCCAGGCGGTGATCGTGTATTTTCCGGGAGGCAGGTTGGGCAGCGAGAAGCCGCCGTTGTCTCCGGTAATCGAGTAGTGGCTGGTTTTGAGAACAGCGAACCAGCCGTGCATCCAGGGATGGATGTTGCACTTCACGGAAATGAATTCTGGCTGATCGAATTTTTCCTGGATATTCGGCGATCCAGGCGGTTGTGATTTGTTCCACTCCCGGTTGACCTTGGCCAGCGGATGAATATTGTGGGAAGTTTGGTCGGCGTTGACCACCTGCAATTCCTGGCCGGTATGCAGAGCGATCACGTGCGGAATGTACTGGCAACCCTTCTGGGTAAAGGTCACGGCTTGGGATGGAGCGTTGGCATCGTCAGCGCCCGCAGAGATATAGACCACCACGTTTTCGAGTACGTTGTTGGCGCCGGTCACTATCGTTTCTGTCGTGACGGGAGTGGCATGCTGCTTGGCGCAGCTCGGCTCCTTCGACATGTCGATTGCTTTTTGTTTAACCGGAGTTCCGGTGTACGTCACCTTGCCGCTAACAGTACCGCCAAACATCAGGGCAGGGCAGAGTGTCGCAATTAGCATCGCAATGCAGGGCTTGCTCGCGTGCATTTCTTGCCTCCTTGAAATGTGAATACCGCTGCTTAGTTCGTGCCTCCTGCCGCCCGGTTCTCGGTTTGGCTGGCTGGCACTTCGGATTTTTCGACGTAAGCAGGAATCTTCCCGCCCGCCGCTTTCAACACGTCGTTCTCTTTGCTGTGACGATTAACTTGCAGAGTGCGGAGGAAGTGCACCAGATCCCACGCATCATTGGGTTGAATCACATCGGCAAAAGACGGCATCGGCGTTCCATCCACACCGGTGATGAATATTTTGTAGATGTCGGCGTTGGTGGAACCGCACTTGAAGCGGGAATCATCCTTGCCGCCGGCAAAGTTATACGGCCGGATGGGATTGTCCTGGCTGTCGGTTAGCGTGGCCGCCGAAGGCCCGTCCCCCTTGCCTTGCGGTCCGTGACACTTCCAGCACTCCAGCTTGGTGAATAAGGCCTTGCCGTGCGAGATGCTTTCGATGGTCACGGGAGGCTCGGCTGGAATCTTGATCGGATCGCCGGCCTTTTCTTTTTCCCAGCGCGGCGAGAAGGTCTTGATGTATGCCACCAGATCCGCTCGCTGCTGTTTGGTGAACGTATTCCAAATCGGCATATTGGAGTTGGTGAGGCCACGGCCGATCGTGTTGAACAGATCGTCGTCCGTGGGCAGCGTGCCGGTCAGGGTTGAGCGGCACTTGAATGTAGCCAGCGTAAAGTTGCGTGGCTTGGGATCGAGCCACGGCGTGTTCTCACCCTGGCCGTCGCCCAGATCGCCATGACAGCCAGCGCAATATCTGCGGTAATCCATTTTGGCGTTCTCGGAATGGCCGGTGAGGTTGCCGATATGGCTTTCCATGTGTTTTTCGGGGCCAGACGGATGCGGCCCGACATCGGGCGCATCCTGGGCTTTGGCCGCGCCCAGCCCGGCCGCGAGAATGAAGGTCAGAATCGCGCTGAAAAGGTGCTTTTGGCTCAGTTTGCTCATAGGCAGCATCCTCAAAATCGAATTCTCGGACGGCGAAACAGAATCCGCGGCCGGTTCATTCTCGTTAGAAGTCGAAGTCAAAACCCATCAACAACTCACTGACGTTCAATGGAGATAAATTGCCTGTCGGCGAGATACCGTCCGTGTGCATCCAGTTGTATTCGTTGTGCCAGGCGAAGCCAGCCCGGCTCGTCATGAACGGGTTGTAGCGGTATCCAACCGTGAAGGTCGAGACATTGCCGTAGTTCGACGGTTCTGGTCCCGTGATGCCGCTAGGTCCGGTGGCCGTGTACCCAGGTCCTTGTGCCTGTTGCGATATGTGAATCGTTTCGTATCGTCCGATGAAAATCAGCTGCGGGCTGTAAACGTAGTGAGGCTCAACCAGAACGCCGTTCCAGGTCGGCGCTCGCGAGCCGGCGGGCAATACCGTGGGTGCGATGTTGTTGTTCCCAGCAACTCCGTCGGGTAGGTCGCCGTAGCCTTGCCCGAACCAGGCATTGTCCCAGCCATGCTGTGTCACAACCTGAACATCGACATGCTGACCGAAATAAAACAATCCGAAAACGCCTTCGCGGTGAAAGGACTTGTTGCCGATCCCCGAACCTCCGATCGCCGCCGTGGGTCCGCCACTGGTCAGCCAAGTCGTCGGAGCTTGTCCGAGCATGGCGTAACCGCCGACGCGATCGACTCCGAGCTTGCCCGTGTCGAAGGCTTGGCTGAAGGTGAAGAATCCCATGTACGAATTGGCGCCGTACGGCAACCCAACCTGACCGTCGTTGGAACTGAGCAGCGAGGCCGTGTAACGAGTGCGGTCATCGTAGGAGTGGCCCATCAACTCGACACCGAGTTGGTTGTCACCCATCTGGCCGAAAATGTTTCCATCCCCTTGCGGCCGGAAATGGTAGAGCTGATAGATTCCGCCGTTTCCGGTCAGCGTCAGGATGCGCTTCTCCGAAAGCATGTTGTCCAGTTCGAACTTGCCGAACTTGAGGTTGAGCCAGGGGCTGCCGAAGAGGTTATCGAGGCGGCCCATCACAGTCTCGAAGTGGAAGGAGGCTGCGTTGTTGGATGACGGAAGAACGTAAAACGAGAAGTTCTTCTCCAGCGTGCCCCCGGTATGGAAATCTAGGCCGCTAAGATCGAAGCCGGAAGAAGTGATGCGCGTCACTCCAGTATCCGTCGCTACCTTGCCCGTGCTCACGCGATGCCAGATCGGCGTGATGCGGAAGGTAACTGGCCAATACGACGGGTTCTGCCAGATCGGGGAATCACGATCGTTCATTAGCTGGTAGCCGTTGTCTTTGAACTTCTGGCCGAAATAGTTGAGCATCGGCCACGATTCGTGGCAGGCGGAGCAGCGAAGGCCGTACTTACGCGCGAACGCCGGAAGCGCATTCGCGGATTGGCTGCAGCTGAGAATCAGGAAGAGCACAACGAGAGCCATTGAGGCGACAGATTGCACCCATGGCAGCTTCCAGCGAACGCAACTTGGCGTCCCCATACGCATGCGGCACTCCTTCAGGCGAAACTTGATTTGCACAGCGTTTTGCCTCTCCAAATTCATCGGCAAGATGGGCCGACTCTAGCATGCGAAACCCCTTTTCCATGCTCAGGAGACAGCAAAGTAACAAGCTTTTGACAAACCGGTGACGGTCCTACCACCGTACCGCGACGGGATGCTACATCGACTTCCGTCATGATGTCAAGATGTTTTTACATTTTTTTTACAATATGCTTACATGTTTGGGGGATGGAGCCTTCTGTTTGGCATCAAAAGTCGCAGAACGGTCGAAGTTGACAGAGTTAGGGGAGTGTTGAGAATCTTGCTGGGGCGCCGGGCTTGGTGACAGGAGAAATGTAGTGGGTAAGCTCAGGATTCAAAACGGCAAGCCGATCATTTGCGAAGTTAGCTTAGCTAGCAGTATGCCTTACCTGTGGAAAATCGGCTTCGGGTTGGTGTTGATTGTCGTCCTTCTGACAATGCCTTGGCGTGTTTCCGCCCGAGAAAAAGACACCGCCCCATACGGCGAAGGCTTGATCGTCAACGTCCCATTTCCGCAGAGTGAAGTTACGCAGGTGGTCCAGGATGTTGTTCAGAACGGAATTATCCGCGGAACCAAGGAATACAACAAAGACGAATACATTTCCGGCGCAACGGCTGAGCATTCAGTGAAGGTTTTTTCTGCGTGGACCGAAGGCGGAGAGGTCTTTTACAAAGTACGCACCAACGCTCTCGATCCGCGAAATTTCAAAAACAGCGGCGACGTCGGAACTCTTGCAGTGCGCTATGTGGTGCAGCCACAGGGTGAGAAGAACACCGTGCTGCACATCAACGCAATCTTCGTGGAAGAATTCCGCCACACATCACATCTTTCGAACGGATCGGTGGAAAGCGCGGAGTACAAAGACATCCACGACCGACTGGATTCGATTGCGGAGATGAAAACGCAGACGGCAGAAGCGGAGCGGGAACGGCAAGCGCAATCGCTAGCGAAGAACTCTGTGATCGCGGACGCTCGTCCGGTGGACGCTCGGCCCGCAGAACCCGTGCCTGCCAACACAACCGCGCTGACCTCTGACACCACGGCGGTGATGCAGCCCTCCGCCTTGCCACCCACGCAAACACCCGAGGAACACCTCAAGGATTTGAAACGCCAGGTCGAACGTGTGGTAAAAGCTCCGGGTGCAGCGCTTCGATCCGCGCCGTTTCACACGGCAAGCACCCTGCAGTCGCTGCCCGCGGGCGCCGAAGTTCTGATTGTGATCACCACTCCATACTGGCTCGGCATTGAGACCCACGATGGGCAGCATGGTTGGATGCTGCGCGACGATCTGGAGTTGGTGCCATGAAGCTGCGCCCCCGTGGACACGCAGTGATGCGGGCGATGATCTGCGTTCTTGCAGCATTTGCGATGACACGTGCGCAAGCGCAGATGGATGCGAACGAGCGCGCATTTCCCCAGTCGAAAGCGGCCATCGAGAAAGTACTGAAAACGATGCAGCCTGCACTTGCAGGACGTCTTCCAGTACTAGAAGGCTTCGCGGATGCCGAGCATTCGTTGGATCGCTATCAGCGCGGCTACTACCAGGCAAGCGCACAAGTCAACGCGGCACCCACGGGTAGTTCGATTGTCCGCATTAGCGTGAAGGTTACAGCCTGGTATTCCGATCCCGTCGGGTCTCGCTCCGGATATCAGTTGCTGACTTCAAATGGCCGGCTCGAAGCCGACTTGCTCGATCAACTCGGAGCGCAACTCGCGAAAGTATCTCCGGAGAGCAACTCCGAGAACAAAGTTGAGGCGGTAGCACGTCCCGTTAGTCCCGCGCAGCCAGTAGACGAAAAAGCTGCGCCCAAAGTTTCCGAGCCTGTCAGTCCAAATCCTTCATCTCCGTTTAACCAGCGTCTAGCCGCAGAAGAACATGCTGTCTCTCATCCGTTGACGGAATCAATCCCCAACAAAGCGGACAATCAAGTGCAAGCCGAAGTCGACAGCCTCGAAGAGATTCTCAAGAATCAGGCTCATCCTAAGAATCTCGTCGCAGTCAAAAAATCCGGCATACCCGTAGTGGCGACGCCCAGTCTCAACGCGAAGCCGCTGTTTCTCGCCAGCATGCATGACGAGTTCGAAATGTTGGATTTCAATCAGGACTGGGTGCATGTGCGAATTTCTGGTCTGTCGCGCGGATGGATCTGGCGAAATAGCCTGGAAATGCCGGAAGGCATTCCTGACACGGTTGCGGGTTCTGGACCGTCTCAATCTGCGGCCGCTGACTTGTTTCATGTGATTCGCGAAGAAACGGCGCCTTTCCCCGGCGATTGGCAACCCTTGCGCGGCAAGAATGTGAAGATCATTTCGGTACAGAAAGTCGATGAACAAAGTGAGGGCAGCCCACAAGACAAACTTGAGTATGCAAAGTTCCTGCTCGACAAAAATTTCGCTGAGTTGAAAGCGAAGCCGCAGGACCTTGCGGGCATCGTGCTGATTTTTGACTCCGCCGACGGCGGCATGATTGCCGCGACCGCGGCTACAGTCCAGCAATGGAAAGCCGGGACCATGACGGACGCGGCACTCTGGCACAATTGCTTTTTTGATCCTCCGGAAACTTTTAACACCGCCGGATCCTCTGGGGCGCAATGAGCAAAAAGCGCAACGAAGCTGCAGGTGTGTTAGCCTGAAGAGCGCTCACATTTTGTTTTCGCTTGACTTTGAAGAATGATCGGAGTAGGTATGCATTCCTTGAGCGCGTAGGCTTTACGCTCTTCTTCGCTAGACCAGGAATGATTCAGGAACGATTGATACGGCTTAATTCATGAGCACGATGACCCTGCCTCTCTCGGCCTTTCGCACTCGGGCAAGTTCTCTTTTCCGTGACTACGCGGAACTCACCAAATTGCGGGTTACTTCGCTGATTGTCATGACCGCGTGGTGCGGCTATTTTTTCGGCGCACACAAGGCGGGCGTTTCCTGGATTAGCTGGGGGCTATTTCATTCTTTGTTTGGAATCGGGCTGGTTTCCAGCGGTACAGCGGCACTGAATGAAGTTATGGAACATGGAGTAGACGCCCAGATGCGCCGGACGGCGCAGCGCCCCATTCCTGCCGGCCGCATGAGCCTGCTCCACGCGACAATCGTTGGCGTTGTGGCGGCCGTGGGCGGTTCGATTTATCTTGCTGCATTCACCAATCCGCTTACCGGGCTGCTGACCTTTCTGACTTCGGTCATTTATCTTGCTGCTTACACTCCGCTGAAGCGGATTTCTCCCATCTGCACATTTGTCGGCGCTTTTCCTGGCGCTATGCCCGGAGTTCTTGGCTGGACCGCCGCTCGCGGCCGCCTGGAGTGGGGCACATTGGTACTCTTCGCCATTCTTTTTGTGTGGCAGTTCCCGCACTTCTTTTCGATCGCGTGGCTCTATCGTGAAGACTACGCCAGTGGCGGAGTCCGCATGCTGCCAGTTGTGGAAGAAGATGGCCGCTCGACTGCGCGGCGCATTTTGGCTTATTCAGTTGTGCTGATTCCGATCAGCGTTTTACCAAGTCTAATGGGCATGGCGGGGAGAATTTATTTTGTCGGCGCGGTCACCCTCGGCATCGCGCTTCTGTATTTCGGAGTCCGCCTCGCATTCCTGAATCTGCCATTGACCAGCGCGCCGTCTAGAATGCGCGCCCGCCACGTTCTTCAGGCGACTGTGATTTACTTGCCTTTGCTCTTTGCTCTTATGATGGGCAATGCCCTCTAAATTTCTCAAAGCTATTTACATATTTTGCGCTCGTGATGGTTGGAAGACTGTCCTGATGCTCCGCTCGCACGCGCACCGCTGCTCATCGTAAAATGCGGCGAGGCGCAAGTTGAAAATCACTGAAGATCCCCATCGCAGATTCAATCCCCTTACTAACGAATGGGTGCTCGTTTCGCCGCACCGCGCCACGCGCCCGTGGCAAGGTGAAGTCGCGCAACTCCCCAACACTGCGGAGCCCGCATACGACCCTAATTGCTACCTCTGCCCCGGCAATACTCGCGCAGGAGGTATTCGCAATCCGCTATATACGTGTACGTTTGTGTTTGACAACGACTTCGCGGCGCTGAAACGAGAGACCGCGCGCGATCGTCTCGATGTAGATGGCAAAGGATTGCTCGTCGCCGAATCAGAGCCGGGAATTTGCCGCGTGATCTGCTTTTCTCCTCGGCACGATTTAACGTTAGCGACGATGAGCGTTGACGAAATTCAGCCGGTGGTGAGCACGTGGATCGAACAGTTTCGTGAACTGGGCAACCTGCCGCAGATCAATCATGTGCAGATTTTCGAAAACCGCGGCACCATGATGGGCGCTAGCAATCCGCATCCGCACTGCCAAATTTGGGCGACAGCATCGATTCCGGAAGCGCCAGCCAGAGAACTCGCGTCACAGCAGGCATATTTCAAGACTCACGAGCGTTGCCTATTGTGTGACTACGTCGCGCTGGAGCAGCGTCAACAGCTGCGTGTGATTTTTGAAAACGAAGGGTTCGTGGTGGTCGTGCCGTTCTGGGCGGTTTGGCCGTTCGAGATTCTGATCTGCAGCCGCCGCCACTTCGGAAGCATGAGTCAATTTACCCAAGACGAAACTCGATCTCTCAGTACAATGTTGCAGCGCGTTACGTCAACGTATGACAAAGTCTTTGGTGTTCCCTTCCCTTACTCGATGGGCTTTCATCAGGCACCGACGGATGACCAGGACCATCCGGAATGGCATTTCCACGCGCACTTCTATCCGCCGCTGTTGCGTTCGGCGACCATCCGCAAATTTATGGTTGGATTTGAAATGCTCGGGACACCTCAGCGCGACATCACACCCGAGAGTGCTGCGGAACGACTTCGGGAAGTTGCTGGTCAATAGTTCGCATCGGCGAAAGCAGAACTGGCTACAAGAGGAAAATGCCGTTCACTTCACATACTCGCCGTTATGTACTTCATATTCGATGCGAAACGGCTTCTGCGTTTTGCGACCCTCCCAACGTTCCTGCACGATCACAGCCTTGGCTTGAGAGAGGCGCTCGGATGGCAATGGATGGGAACGAAAATATCCCTGCAAACTTTGAATCGCGAGTTCCGAAAGCTCTTCTTCCGGACTCTGCGCTTGAATGACATATTCGCGATGTAATTTGGCGTATTCCTCAAAGAGGCTGACAGCGCCGTAAGGCGAATATCCCGCGAGAACCGCTACGCGCAAGCCTTCGCGATCGGCTTCGAGTTCTTCGTCTTTGTTGTAACCCGCCTCCCAAACTGTAATGGGAATTTGCAGAATTGCGCCCACGATGTCGAGGTTCAAATGGCGTAGCTGTGCTTCGATCTGGACACGCTCGGCACAGTGATAGTGATCGATATGCTCGAGTTCATGTCCGATGACGAATGCCAGTTCATCTTCGCTGGTCATCAAGTCGAGGAGTCCCTCACCCACATAAATCCCGCCGCCAGGGAGAGAGAAAGCGTTCATCATGCCGCGATCGGGCAAAAGATGAAATGAGTAAGGCAGACGCCGGTGCGCGTGCCCAGCAAGAGAAGTTCCGACGTGATCGACATAGTTTTGGAGAGCCTGTTCTTTAGGGCTTAACTTCGCTTCAGAGATGGAATACTTTTGAGCGAGATCGTTGCCGATTTCGATCTCTTCATGGTCTGAAAGACGCGTGAAGCGCATGGGCGCACGAGTCAGATCGCGCTGCGCATCGGCCGCCATCGCCACGATGGCGTTGGCAGAGACAGGCGTCGTCTCGCGTCGGCGCTGGCTGTAGTAAAGGGCCGCGAGGCCAACGAGCAGCACGGCAAAAAAGATGGCTCCGCGCTTCATAGAAGTTGTCGGATCTTTTCTCTGTACCTGGTGTAGAGGAATGAAGCCAACACCATGGCGCCACCTACAATCACAAACGTGATATAGCGGTCAGTCCATGTCCATGTACGTGACCACATATCGACTACCAGTATCTTTGCAAAACTCACTAGCAACAGAATCAGCCCCGTCAGCCGGAAGCTGCGCTCGTTGATGACGAAAGCAAAGATCAATATCGCCAGGCTCTCGACGCCCCACGAAACGGTGATCATGCCGGCGCGCATCTTCAGTGCGAGCATAACTGTGAGCAATAGTATCGGAGCGAAGAACATGAACTGCTCGGGATATCGGATGACCGCTCCGAAGCGGCTATGAGAGGGCCGCGTCTTGTAACGATCACGCAGCCGAAATGCGAAGGGCAGACACCCCAGTAGGACGGCAATGCCAGACCCAAGGACGCCATATTTCCCAGTCCACTCCCCGCCGGTGAAGTAGCTTGCTCCGAAAAGATTGTGCATCACGCCGCGCGTGCATGCGCCCAACGTCAGAAGCAAACCTTGATGAAGAAAGATCGGCCGGGCGAGCACGAGGGCCAATCCGAGCAGCACAAATACAACTACCGACCACGCAGTCACGAGCCAATCGTTGGGATATTGGAAATACAGCAGCGCCACCACCGTGCCCGTTCCGAGATACGCCAGAATCGTGTCGACTCGCAGGCGGCGGTCATCTTTGGCATCAGACCCAAGCTGTGCGTACACAAAGAAAATAATGAGAGCAATCGGAAGCACGGTGTAGATTCGCGGCCCCCAAAATTCACCAGGATTGCCGGCCGTCAGGTTCACAAAGAAAATTCGTGTGAATGATGCGGCCAAAGCGACATACGCCTGCACGCAGAATTGCCGTGTCTGACGCCACAGACCGTACTCGAAGAGAACCAACCCGAAAACCGCCCATCCGACGGCGATACTCAGCGATTCCAGTTCGTACCACATGAGCAGCGCAACCAATGCCGACGCTGCCCATGAATAGATGTGATGAATTTCCCGCTTTCGCCATTCTTCCGGCATGCGGATGATTCGCGACAGCGCGTAGAGAACCACCGTGATAATCGCGAGCGAGAGCAATCGGACGCTGATGCCGTGCCAGGTATCGACGATGTACAGATTGACGCTGACACTGCGGACCATGGTCAGCGCGGCGAGAGCGTGGGCTTGCCACGAGAGTTCTTCCACTTCAAAGCGGCGATCCACCAGCGCTAGCACGAGAGCGAACACAGCCCATACCGCCGCGATCCACGCGCTCGGAGCCTCATACCAAGCAAGCAGAACCAGCAGAGCGGTTGCAGTAGTAGTGTGCAGGTAGGAAATGGCCTTCCGCGACGGTGATTCGGCTACAGTGGCCAGACGTGACAGAAAATAGAGGCCGGCGGCCACGATCGAGATCGTGACCATGCGCAGCGAAATTCCCTGCCAGAGCAACTCCCCCTGTTGCATGTCGTAAACGTAGGCGCGAACTACGGTGCAGGCCGCAACCGCATTAGCCTGCCACGCAAGCTGGTTGTACTTGATCCTGCGCATCACCAGCGCAAGCGCGATGGCAAACAGAGTCCATGCGACGGCGATCCACGGCTCTGGCACTGCCTCGTAGAGCACCCAGACCATCAGACCGGTGCCGGCCCAACTGTGCGCAATGCGTGCGGTGTTTTTATGTGCTTCGTTGGATACGTGGATTCGGCGGGCGATCCAGTACGCCCCCGCGACTACGGGCAACGCCCCGAATGCGTGTAGCGGTATATCGTGCCAACGCTGGATGCCCATTCGATCCGCGGTGACTGCGGCCAGCGCCGCCAATACAGTGAGCAAGTGAGCATGCGAGGCAAGCGGATCGTAACCAATCCATCGGCCCACTTCCAGCAACAGAACAGCGAAGCCAATCGCTGCTAATGGCTGCCAGAGTTCTGGTACCTCGAAGTAAATGAGCGCCGTGACCAGCAGTGTGCCTGCCAGCGCGAATAGCCCACGCAAAGTACGCTGGTCTGTTTCATCCCTGTGAGCAGCCCATTTCGCAGTCAGATAGAACGCCGCGGCAACGATCGGCAAGGTGATGAGGCGCGTCGGGACATGAGTGTATTGCGGAGTTTCGGCGTGGAGATTAAAGATTGCGACGCGGTAGAGACTCACGAGTCCGATCGCGCCATATTGCAGCTGCAGCTGCCGAGAGCTCAGGCTCTTTCCCAGCAGTGCCAGCGTGAGCATGATGCCGGCGAAACCAAGGACGGTCCAATCTCCCGAGCACAAGGCCCATGCGCCGGACATGGCGGCGAAGCCGCCGAGATAGGAATGCACACCGATCAGTTGAGTATCGGGTGGGTCGCTGAAAAACCGCGCCCAGCGTGATCCCACAAAGAGTGCGTTCAAGTAGAAGACAACAGCGCAAAGAGCAAACATGATGCCGGCAGTCAGCACCATCTCTTCGCCTGATCGGCGAACTGCCATGAGCTGCGGGAAATCGGTTTTGAAAAGGTGTAAACCGACAAGCAATCCGGCGAGCAGTCCTAGCCGCCGGAAGACCACTTCGCTGGCGACGACGCCTGCCGCGAGAAACGCCTCCGCACCAATCAACCACAAAATGGCAACGTTGTTTCCGGAATAGCGAAACGGGACGGAAGCGATCATCAACGCCGCGCCCAGAACAGTCAGCACGACGAACGCTTCGCGGCGGCGCTTTGTGATGGGAAGTTGCGCGAGCGTGAACTCAACCGCACCGATGATCAGCAGCGCCCAGAACGCCAACTCCGGATGCACCGACTGGAACTTCATCGTTCCCAGAAGCAGCAGCGTGTTAATCAGCGCAGCCGCTGTAGAAACGTGCTCTTCGCGCGGCGACTTCGTTTTGCGCACGACATATGAAATGCGATACGTGACCCAATAGAACAGGAGAATTGCGGTGCTGGCGTGATATTCGGGGAACGCCCGCCCGTTAGCTCCTTCGGGGCCGAGCACGCGATACAGCCAATACCCATGACTGAGATAGCTCGAAAGAATGCCGAAGACTTCGAGCTCAAACCACCCCATCTTGATGACGATGCTCACCAAACCAATGGCAAGGATCACTCCAGACGACAAGCTGTATACGTCGTCATGGCTTAACGAAACTGTGCCATAGGCCAGCAGAAATGCGAGCCCCGTAACAACCTGCGAGCGATAGCGCAGGGTGTGCACCACCATGGCGGCGGCCACCGCGAGCATGAGGATGAGGTCCGTCGTCTCTGAGCTCATCACTCGCATGGCTTGTACGTGGTTCAGCGCATAGGTGGTCCAGAACAGCAGCCCCCATCCGCCGCCGATCAGGGCATAACTGAAAACGCGATAGCGATCGCGTTTCTCGAGGAAAATTCCGCCAACAAGAAACGCAAGCGAAAGCGTGAAAGACAACATTACTTTGCCAAGTGATCCAAGCCGGCCGAGTTCGTAGATTCCGAAACAAGCCACTCCGAGCACGATGAGAGTGATTCCCGCTCGGTTGAGCCAGTTTGTGCCCAGAATTTCTTCGAAAGCGAAGACCGACTTCATGCGCTGTTGTGCTGTCGCCTTCGGCGATGGAGCGCGCAATGCAGCGAATTGCGGAGGTGGAACAACACGGGCCGCAGCCGGCGGCGGTGGAACTGGCATGGCGGGAGGCGTGGGCGCGTGCTGTGGCGGAGTCGGAGCGGACGGTGGGGATGCTACGGACGGCGTCGTGCGCGGCGGCGCGGTGTACGGCGCCTCGCGCGGCGAACTCGGAGGTGGCGTTACCGGCGATGCAGGCAGTGCGGGTTCCGGCTTGTGAGCTGGCGTGACGGGCGCTGGTGGCTTCAGTGGTGGAGGCGCGATCGGCGGCGGCGCGGGTGGTAACGGAACAGGTTTCTGCTCCACGACAGGAACGGCGCGTGCAGGTTTTGGTTCGACGACAACCGGCTTGTGCTCTGGAACGATAACAGGTGGATGTGGTGCAACGATCGCCGGCTCAACTGGCTTCGTGACTGTGGGCACTGCGGCAACCGCAGGCTTATCCATAGGCGGCGATGTCACAGGCGCAGCCGCATGCGGCGCGGGATGACTTTGAGCGGCCGCATCGGCAGCGGGCGATGCCACTTGCCGCTTCAATTCCATCAGCTCACGCCGCAACCCATCATTCAGTTCCATGGTGAGTTCGGTGAGCTTGAGTAGTCTGCGGCGGAGTTCGCCTACCCGCCATAGCAGATAGACGGTGGCGAAAGGTATGCTGACGGCTAACAACCCCAACACAACGAGTACGAGTTCCACGAAGCGGCACTCCCCGTATGTGCGTGTTTAAGTAAGCCTTCCATAGTAGAACGTGCGACCGCCGCAGTCTTGCACTTTGTTAGGCTGCAAACCTGGAAGTAACTAGCGTTCTATGAGTTATGACTAGCACCGCCTCTCGCTTCATGCCAAGATGTGCGGAATACCAAGAGCCTGAAACTACTCAAAATTTCTCTATGAGCCCAAGTGATACCGCAACCATCGATGTCACCGTAGGAAATCAGTCCGCCCCCGAATACCCTAAACCTGCTGCTCCCAAGCCGTGGCGCCTCGGATTTTGGTCGCTCGTGTTCACGCAGTTTCAGGGAGCCTTCAACGAAAACGGACTCAAGAATCTGGTCGTCTTCCTCATTCTCGGTATGGCAATGGGAAAGGCTGACCGTGACCGTCTTGTGCTCGTTGTAGGAACGCTGTTCTCAGTTCCGTTCATTCTTTTCTCGATGACCGGCGGCTTTCTCGCTGACCGCTTCAGCAAGCGGACGGTCACTATCGGGACCAAGTTTTTCGAGATGGCGGTGATGATTCTGGCGATCGCCGCGCTGAGCTGGCAGAACCTGAATCTTGAGATGGCTGCTGTTTTCCTTGCGAGCACGCAGGCGGCATTGTTCGGACCGTCGAAGTATGGACTTCTGCCGGAGCTGTTGCCCGAGCCCAAGCTTTCTTGGGGAAATGGCGTGCTCGAACTCGGAACATTTCTCGCAGTAATTGCAGGAGGTGTTTCGGGAGCGTTTCTTGCCGATGTTTTTCAGGGGCACCAAGGCTGGTCGGGCGCGATTTTCCTAGGTCTGTCGGTGGTCGGATTAATTTCGAGTCTTGGGATCGCGAAAGTTCCAGCCGCCGATCCTGCAAAGAGATTCCGCGCTAATCCGATTGGCGATCTCTGGGTGCAGATGCGGCTGATCCGAAAAGACCGCGTCCTGTGGCTGGCAGTGTTGGGCAACACATACTTCTGGTTTCTCGCTGCTCTGCTGACCGCGAACATTGTCTTCTATGGCAGCGATGTTCTGCACATCAGTTCCACCCGCACCGGAATTCTTCAGGCCGCGGTAGCGATCGGCATTGGCCTGGGCAGTTTAGCGGCAGGCTATCTTTCCGGGGGCAAGGTTGAGTACGGATTGATCCCGCTGGGCTCAGTCGGAATGACCGTTTTCGGTGTGCTGCTCTCTGGGCGAAATCTGTCGTTCGCATATGTGCTGGCGCTGCTCGCAGCACTCGGATTCTCCGCAGGATTTTTCGCTGTACCAGTAAATGCACTGATTCAGCATCTCCCCGACGAAAAAGATAAAGGCGGAGTCATCGCGGCGGCGAATCTGCTTTCGTTCGTTGGCATTGGAGCGGCGGCCGGCGTTTACTACTTCTTCCAGCACTACACTCACCTTAGTCCACCGGCGATCTTCCTTTCCGTCTCGCTGGTCACGGTTGTCGCAACGCTCTACGTTTTGTATTTGCTGCCGGATGCGTTGCTTCGTTTCATTCTCTGGATCGCGACGCACACGCTGTATCGCATCCATCTCGAAGGCCGCGAAAATGTTCCAGCCAAGGGCGGTGCGCTTCTGGTGCCGAATCATGTCTCCATGGTCGATGCGGTGCTGCTCATCGCCTCTATCGATCGTCCGATTCGATTCCTCATGTTCAAGGGTTCCTACGATCACTGGCTGGTAAAACCCTTTGCGAAGATCATGAAAGTCATTCCGATTTCTTCGCAGCTTCGCCCGCGCGAACTGATCCACTCCTTGCGCACGGCTACGCAGGCGCTGACTGACGGCGAAGTCGTGTGCATTTTCCCGGAGGGCCAGATGACGCGCATCGGACAGATGCTTCCCTTCCGCCGCGGCATGGAACGGATCATGAAAGGCGTGGATGCTCCCATCATCCCCGTGAATCTCGGCGGCGTGTGGGGTTCGATCTTCAGCTTCGAGCGTGGAAAATTTCTGTGGAAGCTGCCGCATCGCATTCCTTACCCCGTCACCGTGACGTTCGGCAAGCCGATGCCGCCAACCACTGGAGCGCAGGAAGTGCGGCAGGCTGTGCAGGAACTGGGCGCGGAGGCGTACCGCTTCCGTAAGCGCTATATGCGCACGTTGCACCGTTCTTTTATCCACACGGCGCGGCGTCATCCGTTTCGCTTCGCTATGGCGGATGGTCGCACTCCGAAACTAAGTTTTGGAGGTGCGCTCACGCGGACTGTTTTTCTCGCTCGACGACTTCGCGCCATATGGCGCGATCAGCAGATGGTTGGCATCCTGCTGCCGCCGTCAGTTCCCGGAGCGCTCATAAATCTGGCCGCGCTGCTGATGGGAAAAGTACCGGTCAATTTAAACTACACAGCTTCGACTGGGGTTCTGGCTTCTTGTGCGCTGCAATGCGAGTTGAAGACGATTATCACGTCGAAGGCGTTTCTGGAACGCGTCCACCTTGAATTGCCTGTGCAGGCCATCATGTTGGAGGATCTCGCCGACACGCCGCGAACGCTGGAGCGTTTGAGCGCCGCGATTATCTCCTGGCTATTACCGGTCCGGCTTCTCGAACGAGCCATCGGTGCAGGGCGCAAGATTGGTCTCGACGACATCGCCACGATTATTTTTTCCAGTGGCAGCACCGGCGATCCTAAGGGGGTCGTGCTCACACATTACAACGTCGCCTCGAACGTGGAGCAACTCAATCAGGTGTTCATGCTCGGGACGCATGACCGCGTGCTAGGAATTCTGCCGTTTTTCCATTCCTTCGGATTCACTGGGACACTCTGTTTACCAACGGCAATCGGTGTCGGCGTCGTCTACCATCCCACGCCTCTTGAGCCTCGTGCTATCGGTGCATTGGTCAGTCAGTATGGGGTCACGTTTTTGCTGGCGACCCCTACATTTCTGCAAACATACATTCGGCGCTGCTCACCGGAAGATTTTGGCAGCTTGCAATATGTGATGACCGGCGCCGAGAAACTTCCTGAGCACATCTCTGTCGCCTTCGAAGATACCTTCGGCATTCGTCCGCTCGAGGGTTATGGCTGCACCGAATGTGCGCCCGCGGTCACCGTGAACACGCGCGACTTCCGCGCCGCGCAGTTCCGCCAGGTGGGGGCAAAGCGAGCCAGCATCGGACATCCGCTGCCGGGAATCAGCGTTCGCATTGTGAATCCTGAGACCTTTACCCCGCTTCCTCCAGGAGAAGCCGGCTTGCTGCTCGTGCGCGGGCCGAACGTGATGCAGGGATATCTGAACCGCCCGGACAAAACTGCCGAAGTTCTCCGCGATGGCTGGTACAACACCGGCGACATCGCCGCGATGGATGAGGACGGATTCATCCGTATCACCGATCGCCTCAGCCGCTTCAGCAAGATTGGCGGAGAGATGGTCCCGCACATCAAAGTCGAAGACAAGTTGCACGAACTCAGCGGCTCAACCGAGCAGACCTTTGCAGTGACGGCCGTTCCCGACGAGAAGAAGGGTGAGCGCTTGATGGTGCTGCACACGTTGCCACAGGAAAAGCTGGATGAATGCGTTGTTCAGCTGGCTAAGTCCGATTTACCTGCGCTGTGGAAACCGCGGGCCGACCAATTCATACATGTGGAAGGCTTGCCCTACCTCGGCACAGGCAAACTCGACTTGCGCCGCCTGAAAGAAATCGCCACCCAAGCGGCGGCAGTATAGAAAACCGACTCGAACCCGCTGCCGTACTTCTGCATGTCTCGCCTCACGCGAGACAATTCGTAGACAAAACCTTTACGACGCCTTGACAAGATGGCTCGACGCGTCGGCTACAGTCTTTGCGCTCGGTGAAACCTCGCGTTCGTGTCCGCGGTTGAAGACACGCGCCGCGCGGCCCTTGTTCCCCCAAAGGAAAGCCTCCCGTCACCTCAATCTCAAGGAGAAAAATGCCGTGAAAAAACAAACTTGGATTCTTAGTGGTTCATATTCGGAAAGATTCGTTGCTATGGTATTCCTTCTCGTGTTCGGAGCCGCTCTGTGGCTGGCGCGGCCATTACGGCACGTATCAGCACAAACAGCGGCGGCGCGGCCTCCTCTCGGCGTCACCAGCTCGACGCAGAACGCGCAACAGATTGCGATCCTGCACTGGTACAACGCAAACCTGACCACACAGTTCACTGTGGGAACTGGCCCCATGGGCGTGGCTTTTGACGGCTCAAGCATCTGGGTCTGCAACAACGGCAGCAACAATGTGACGAAGCTGCGCGCCAGCGATGGTACCGTGCTGGGTACGTTTCCAGTTGGATCAAATCCTCTGGCGGTCGCTTTTGACGGTGCGAATATTTGGGTGGCGAATATCAACAGCAACAACGTAACCAAGCTGAAAGCCAGCACAGGCGCGGTATTGGGCACATTTACCGTGGGTACTCAGCCTAATGCTCTAGCCTTCGACGGGGCCAACATTTGGGTGACCAATAACGGCAGTCACAACGTAACCAAGGTGAAGGCCAGCACAGGCGCGGTTCTCGGCACGTTTAACGTTGGAACCTTTCCCGCCGGAGTGGTCTTTGATGGCACGAACATCTGGGTCGCCAACAATGGCAGCGGCAACGTGACAAAACTGTCGGAGGCCGGCGCCGTGCTCGGCACCTTTACCGTAGGAACCGAACCTACCGGCATCGCCTTCGATGGCACAAATATCTGGACAGCAAACTTTGGCAGCAATAACGTGACGGAATTATCGGGCAGTACTGGAGCAACGCTCGGTACCTTTGCTGCGGGAAGTGGTCCGGATGACGTGGTTTATGATGGCGCAAACATTTGGGTGACAGACTTCAACGGCGGCACCGTCACTAAAATCAAGGCGAGCACTGGCGCGACTCTTGGCACTTTTGCAGTCGGGAAAGAACCCGCCAATGCGGCGTTCGACGGAGCCAGTATCTGGGTCGCCAATTTCGGTGGTACCACAGTTTCAAAGCTGTAGAGCAGGATCGCAAATTTTTGTGTTGGATCGGCGTCACCCACATGATGGGTGGCGCTGGTTTTTTTCGGATAGCGGTTGGGTGGATGCGAAAAGAATGTTTTTGGGCACCGTTGGCGCAGGCCCGGTCTACCGGCTGCTAGGCAAAAAAACATCTGGGAACCACTGAATTTCTGCCGAACGGAGAAAGCACTATAATTGATGGAGACATTGCCTTCCCAGCAAAGCGAAGGACACACCACCGGGCCAAACTGGCCGACCTTTCTTAACGTTTGCCGGCCGATATCTTAAGGTGAAGTCAGATAAACTCGCTGCGGCTTGGTCACAGGGCAGCAACACGGTCGATTGAATCTTCTTAATCGCCGGCGGCTGAGAACTCGGCAGCAGTAGGCGCGATCAATCGGCCATTGGGAGCAGCCACGAGTCCTTCCTCAATGTCGGCCAGCCTCACGCGCTTCACATCCCACGCCAAGCCAAGCTTCTGCAAAGCCCAAATCCCGTACCAGTTGGTATCGATCTCGTACCAGGTGAACCCATGCCGTGCCGAGGTCGGATGCGCATGATGATTGTTGTGCCAGCCTTCGCCGAAAGTCAGCAGGGCGACCCACCAGCTGTTAGTCGAAAGATCGCGCGTAGCAAAGCGCCGCGTGCCCCAGGAGTGAGTAGCTGAGTTCACCAGCCAGGTGGCGTGCAATCCGACGACAGTGCGCATGAACGTCCCCCACAGCAACCAAGGCAAACCGCCGATGGCAAACAGCAAAATACCTACGACAATCTGCGGGACATAGTGATACTTCGTGATCCAGACGTGGAATTTATTTTTGGCGAGGTCTGGAACATAGCGGGCCAGCGTAGTCGTGTCATGGTGCATCGACTTGCCCATCAGGATCCAGCCCATGTGCGCCCACCACTTGCCGTCGTTCGGCGAATGAGGATCGCCCTCCTGATCAGAATACTGATGGTGAATGCGGTGCGTAGCCACCCAGAAAATCGGCCCGCCTTCCAGTGCCAGCGTGGCGCAGAATGTCAGGAAATATTCCACCCACGGGTATGTCTTATAGCCGCGATGCGTGAGCAGCCGGTGATAGCTCATGCCGATGCCCAGGCTGCCGGAGATCCACCACAACACCATCGCGACCAAAAGCGCTTTCCACGTAAAAAAAAAGAGAGCTGCTACAGCTCCGACGTGGAACGCAGCCATGAAGATTGCCGTGATCCAGTTGATTTCGTCTTTTTCTGCCTGATGTTTTTCCAGATCTTGCAGTTGGATGTCCAAAGAGGGTCCTCGTTCTATTCTCGGGTTCTTGACTGGGATGGAACACAATTAGGCTATCAAGGGACTGGAGTATGGGACTGTAATACTTGTGTAATAGCGGATTTCGAGCATTACGGGAGTAATGACCGCGTAACACGGCGTAGACAATCTGGTTCTCATTAGCTTTTTCTAAATCTGAGATTCATCAACTGGTCGTACCCGCTCGTCGCCTACTCTAAAGGGTATACAGCCCACGGAAGCAAACTGTAGCGTGCTGCGACAAGCTTTTCTCAGCAGCTAAAGAGCCCTTGGTTTGACCCGACGGCGACCTACTGCCAAGGTAGTTCACCGTTCATCAGAACACGAATCGTCCGTCCGAACTGGATTTGACGTTCGCCTGTGCGTGGCATTCGCCATTCTACCTTCAATACATCCGGTGGGGCGCTGGAAAGCCCCACCTTTTGGTTTGTCGGTTTTGTTCTCGGGATCTTTCTTCACGCTATTGAACGATAAAGTTTGAGGAGCTGGTCCCCGTTCCGCCGGGAGTTGTGACTTCGATCTTCCCAGTCGCTGCACCAGCCGGAACGATCGCCTTCATCTGTGAATCGTTAATCACCGCAAAGCTGGTAGCGGCCACGCTGTTAAAGGTGATCTGAGTAGCTCCGGTGAAGGTCGTGCCATTCACCGTGACCTCGGTCCCTACCGGTCCGCTGGTGGGAGTGAAGTTGGTGATGTTGGGCTCGACCGCAAAGGTTCCGAAATTCACGGCCCCTCCCGCCGTCGTAATGCCGATGGGTTGCCCAGTTTTCGCACCGGCGGGGACGGTAGCGGTTACCTCTGTATCAGAAACAACTTTAAAACTCGCTGCCTTTCCGCCGATGGTTACGGTTGTGGTCTGCGTCAGGCTGACTCCGGTAAGCGTGACCGTACTCCCCACCGTGCCGCCAGCAGGACTGATGGCGGTGAACTGCGGCAAGACATGGTAAATCTGGCTGCTCTTGTAGCTCGTGGTCAACGTAGTGACGGTTATCGTGCCGGTCAGCGCTCCCGTGGGAACAGTGGCGGTCATGTAGGTGTCGGACACGTTATCAAAGGTCGCGTTGACTCCGTCAAATGAGACGCCGATCGTTCCCGTGAAACCTTGTCCCAAAATTTCGACTGTGCTTCCAACTTTGCCATGGGTTGTCACCAGCTTTGCAAACGCACCCAGCCCTGTTCCTAGGCTATAGACTGTGCCATAGTTGCTCCCACCGCCCGTGGGGTTGACGCCATAGAACGATCCACCGGTTTCTTGAATGATTCCCCACGGAGCGCTCCCGTCCGCACCGACAAACTCGTGCAACGTGGTCAGTGCGCCGGCCGAAGTCATCTTGAAGATGGTGCCGCATCCGAACACGCAATCGGTACCGCCCTGGCTCGCTGTTCCGTAAAAGTTTCCATCATTGGCCAGGGTCACACCCGAAGTTGTATCAGCGCCAAGATTACCGGCTGTTTCATAGCCGAAACTGTGCAAAGTAGTCAGCTTACCCGCGGGTGTGATCTTGAAGAACGTGCCGTTGTTCGACTTGCCGCCGTTGGCTGTAGTTCCGTAGAAGTTGCCATCAGTGCCTTGAGCCAACGGGCCACCCGGAAAGACCCCGTCGGGACAGCTAGCCACAGTGCAGAATTTGTAAAGGATAGTCACGGTCCCGTTCGGGGTCATCTTGAAGACGTTGCCATCGTAGAATCCGGATCGTCCACTGATGACGCTGTAGAAAGCGCCATCATTTCCCTGCACCAGGGGATTCGACGGGTTTCCGTAGTCCGTGCATGTGCCAGTGCAAAAATCGTGGATCTTGGTGTAGAGACCCGCCGGGGTCAACTTGAAGGCGACGCCACCCCCATGGCAACCGCCGCAACCACCAACTCCGCCAAGTATGGTTGTGCCGTAGAAGTTGCCATCGCTCGCCAGCAGCAGTGCGCCGGTTGGATTTAGTCCATCAGGGCAATTCAACGCGTGGCAGAACTTGTACAGGGTGGTCAACGCGCCTGCGGGAGTGATTTCGAAGATCGTACCGTAGCCATTTCCTCCCTGGTAAGTCGTTCCGTAAAAGTTGCCGTTAGTACCAAGAGCCAGCCCACCGATCGGATAAGCGCCGTCAGGACAGTTCGCTGTGGCGCAAAAGCTCCACAACGTGGTTAGCGCACCACCGGATGAGATCTTAAAGACACTGCCAAAGTTGTGGGCACCGCCATACTCGGTGGTGCCATACAAGTCTCCGTCACGACCCTGAGTGAGAAACTCATTATTCGGAGCGCGACCGTCGGTCCCGTTGAAGCTGATAAGAGTTTTGAATGTATTCGCAGCCGAGGCCATCGAGGTTGCGACCAATAGTAAAAGGATGCCGCACGTGATCTGCAAGGCAAGAAGCCGGCCATAACTACTTTTTGTGCTTAGTAACTCTATGACGCGGAAGGTTTTACGAGTGCAAAAATCAAACTGCGGGCGAACTTGAGTGTTTTTCATGAAAATCTCCTGGGTGGAATCGTTTTTCTTTAATATTTGCTTCGGTTGGGACTTCAATTCCGTGGATTCTTCGGAAAGGTGGCGTCACTAAGTTCCTGAAAACACTTGTACTCACGTCACTCTCGGTGCTAGGCTTTCCCCACTGGGATCCACGTCTTGCCGGTTCTGCCGATGGTTTCCTACTCCCCTTTCGCTTAGCATTGCGCAAATGGTCGGGAAAAACCGTCATGTCACTGCAAGATTCTTTTGAGGGAGTTCCTTTTCCTTTCAGCGATGGTCAGGGCAGTGAGTTGGGGCGGCAAGCCCTTGACCAGTTGTTTAGCGTGACCTATGAGGAATTGCGCCGACTCGCAGCAGCAGTGAAGCGGCAGGACGCCAGCTACACTCTTAGTCCCACAGCGCTGGTCAACGAAGCGTGGCTGCGCCTGGCAAAATCTCCAGGCTTTGCCATCGAATCTTCCTTGCATTTCAAACGGATTGCCGCTCGTGCCATGCGGCAGCTACTGGTCGAAGCAGCGAGGCGCCGAAGCGCCCACAAGCGTGGCGGAGCCGAGGCAATTTTTGTCACCTTCGACGAATCTTTGCAGGACTCGCCGTCTGACCAGCAGGATTTACTTGCGCTGGATGCGGCTCTGGATGAACTATCCCGCGTCGAACCCCGGCAGGCTGCCATCGTCGAGAGCCGCTTCTTCGGAGGACTGGAGATTACTGAGATCTCTACTTTGCTTGGCATCTCCGAGGCCACCATTTTGCGTGACTGGAGAACGGCGAAAGCTTGGCTGGGACAGAAGGTTCGCCGGGCCTAAAGGTAGGCTGGAAGGGAACGAGCCTTCGCGAAAAATCGGCCAACTGAGGTTTCCATGAATCATGAATAAAGAGCGCTGGCAGCAAATTCAAAACGTGTTTCACGAGGCGGTGGAACTTCCCCGGTCCGATCAGGTTTCTTTCGTGAAAATTGCGTGCCAGGGCGATAACGAACTTCTTTCAGAAATCATGGCGATGCTGGAGCAGGATGCCGATGGAAACTCTTTTCTCGATCGCGGGCTGGCCAGTGTGGCCGACGGAGCGATTTCCTCACCAGGTATGCCGTTCAAAGAGTTTGGCCCCTACCGCATTGTGCGACTCCTGGGAGAAGGCGGCATGGGGGTGGTTTATCTGGCTGAACGAGCGGATCTCGCAAGCCAGGTCGCAATCAAAATTTTGCGCGATGCATGGCTCTCGCCGGCCCGACGAGAGCGGTTCGCGAGCGAGCAGCGCACGCTGGCACAGCTGAATCACCCGTCGATTGGCCGCTTGTACGATTCAGCGACGCTCGAAGACGGCACTCCTTATTTCGTGATGGAGTACGTCGATGGCACTCCTCTCACGGAATATTGTCGTGAACGTAAGTGCACGATCGACGAACGGCTTCGGCTGTTCCGATCGGTATGCGAAGCCGTGCAGCATGCACACAGCCACGCCGTCATCCATCGCGATCTGAAACCTTCCAACATCCTCGTGAAAAGTGACGGCTCTGTGCGATTGTTGGATTTCGGCATCGCTAAACAACTGGAGAGCCTGGAATTGCCCGTCGATCAGACCATGACAGGCTTACGGTTGATGACTCCTGCGTACGCCGCTCCCGAACAAATTCGCGGCGAACGGGTTGGAATTCAGACTGACGTGTATTCGCTCGGCGTGATTCTGTATGAATTACTGACCGGGCAGTTGCCTTTTGATCTTTCGGGTCTCACTCCGTCCGAAGCAGCCAACAATATCGCTGAACAGACAAGTATTACGCCCCCATCCGCGGTTGTGATGAGGCCATTAAGCGGGTCGCCGTCCTCCATAAGCAAAGCTGCCTGGGCTGATCTGGATGTTCTCTGCCTCACCGCCATGCATGCCGATTCTGAGCGGCGCTACCGTTCGGCCGAAGCGCTCATGCGGGATGTGGATCACTATCTGAATCATGAGCCTCTTGAAGCTCGTCCGGACACAGTCGGCTATCGAGTCGGAAAATTCGTAGCTCGGCATCGGAGCGCAGTATTTGCCGCGAGCGCAGCATTTGCCGTCATCGTTGGTTTAGTCACATGGTTCACGGTACGGCTCGCCCGGGAACGCGATAACGCGAATCGTCAGACCGCAATCGCAACCTCGATCAATCAATTTCTTTCCGATGACCTGCTCGGCCGTGAGAATCCGTTCCAGAGCGGCAAGGCATCTGAGACTTTGCTGGACGCAATTAAAGAGGCGTCGCCGAGCATTGATCGCAAGTTCGAGTACGAGCCTCAAGTTGCGGCCCGCCTTCACCTGACCATTGCGCAGGCACTCGATAATCGCAGCAACTTTCCGGAAGCCCGCGAGGAATACGAGCACGCTCACAGATTTTTTCTTCAAACCGGAGGTGAGCTTTCCGCCGATGCCATTATGGTTGAGCTGCAGCGAGCGTCGATGGAAGCCAGAAGTTTTCAATCAGGCGGAATACCGGTTGCGAAAGCAATTGTTACCGAGCAGGAGTCTTTGCTGGGGAAAATTAAAAGACCGCGAGCCGATCTGATCGTATGGCTGCTCACCGCGAAAGGAATGATTTCCTTAGTTGAGAACAATGCCAAGCAGGCGAACGAATTCTTTCGCAAAGCATCTGACGCAGCGGCAACCCTGCACGACTTTGATGAGATCGCGAAGTTCAATCTTCGCCAACGCCTGGCATTTACCTACATTCGGCTCGGCGATGGAGCGACCGCCGAACGGCTGGCCCGCGAGTTGGTCACTGCTTATTCCAACAGCACCGGGTCTGACAGTCCTTATGTTTTGCGCATGAAACTGAATCTTGCACAAGCCTTCATGATCGAGAAGAAATTTAAAGAATCGATTGAGGAAGCGAATGCTGTATATCCGGATTTTCTGGCAAAATTCGGCCCGGACCATCAACTCACGATGCAATTGCTGGCGACGCGTGGGCAATCCGAAGGAAGTTTGGGACTGTTTGATGACAGCGTGCGCGACGACCTTGCCATCTACAACATTTCGGTAAAGAAACAGGGTCCTCTGGCTTTTTATTCCATTGCGACCCTTTCTGATGCCTCGCTCGCACAGTGCCGCGCCAATCATTGGGTGGAAGGCGAGAGCAACGCACGAAAAGCGCATGACGATGCGGCTAAGGCGTTCGGCCCACAATCAGGCCTTGCCGGAGGCACAGCTTTGACGCTGGCAACTTGCCTCATCAGTCTCGGAAAGCTGAGTGAAGCCGTGACTTATTTGAAAAATATTGATGCTGCTGCGGTAGCGCAACTCACGGGAGATCCGGAGGTGGGCGCAAATGTCACTCTGGCACAAGCGGAAATTGCTGTTAAGCAAGGTGACTACAAGCGTGCTCAACAGCTTCTTCTATCGGTTCAGCCCGTTTTTTCCCGCGCCGATGCGGAAGCGTACCAGAAGCACAAATTGGACGAACTGATCGCCGCGACAAGCCATGGCAGGAAGTCGAACTAAGCGAGGACTTTATTCGTAGAGGCTGGGCAAGTCGCGCGCTCTCAAGCGGCGTGATGCCCCTGAGATGCGGGATTCGAGAATGGATTCGATTTGTGCGCGAAGAGTGCTGGCGGAACTCACGGAGACCTCAGGTAACACGACTATATTCGCCTTGTGTTCGCCTACAAGATACAGTCTAAATCTGGGTTCCTGGCGCCAACCTGCACGCCTCGACCTATGACTGGCAGAGTTGGCTGATGCACTCGCCTCTCAAGCGAGACCAGCTGGTTCGATTCCAGCGTCACCCACCAAAGATTGCGGGATTGGCACTGGCCCCCGCACCGAGACGAACTAAACCTTGCCTCATTGTAGGCACTCCCCTGCTCTGTATAATCGCGGGCCACTCACTAACGGATCGATTCCGCATGGTCGGCTACTCTTCCCTTACCAGATTAGAGAAGGGTTGCTCGTTATTCGACCGCATCCCACCGCCCATGGAATTCACTCCTGCGTTCTTAATGAAATGACTGGCAATACAAGCGCCGAAGGATGCTGTTCATCATGCAAAATTGTGTTCGTGGCGGAAACAAACCTGCGCCCGGTTTTCATTTCTTCGCCAGTGTTCAGATTTCGATCAAATCTAGGGAAATTACTGCTGGAAATCTCCAATCTGAGCGTGTGCCCGCGCAGAAAAACATTGCTGGTAGCCCAGAGGTCAAGTGTAATTTGGTATGTCTGACCTGGATTCATGAGCGACGCGTGTTCGCGCGAATCTCGGTACCGCATGCGGAGGATGCCTTCCGCGACATCCATCGCGAAACCATCCGGTGCAACATCGACGAGTTTGCCAGTGAAATCGGTATCGACCACCGTCGACTTCACGAATAGAGTTGCCTTCACTGGACCGGTTACATCCAGGTCTTGTGTCAATGGTGCGATGGAATACACCAGCACATCGTCGCGGTTTTCTACCAAACGTTGATCGCGAGGGCCCGGCTCTATAAGCTCTTGGGCGCAGCAAAGCGGGCCGCCGATGGTAGGAACAGGATCTCCAGGATCATAGACATAAGAGTCCGAAGGTTCCGACTTCGGTGCGGAGGTCGAAAGCAAACCATTGCCCCGCAGCGAATTCGCCCTGCCCGCTGAATGAAGAAAGTATTTGACGTAGCGCCCTTCCGGTGGAGGCCAATCGTCTTCCTGACGATATTCATTCACACCCATGACGAAGAGCTTCACGGGTTTGTCGGTGGCGAACTGATTGTGAATGCCTTTGAATAGGAAATCGTACCAATCCAGAATCACATCGATATACGGATTCTCCGACGCGTGTGGACCAAAATCCATGTCGCCAATCCGCCGGCCGAAGCCAGCATGGCCGCCAATCTGCATCAGCAGATGCTGCTGGGTACGGGCAGCCTCGGTCGCTCCATGGGCTTTTACGCCCATATAATTGTGCAGCGTGCCGTCGCTAAAAATGTCATACCAGCCGCCGACACTGAGCATCGGCACAGTGATGTCGGAAAAATGTTCTTCAATCGACCACTGCTTCCAGTAATCGTCATAATCTGGATGCGCCAACCAATCGAGATAGTACGGCGCAATTTCTGCAGTGAGCTGAGCGTCTGCAGGCAATTGCCCGAAATTGAAAACCGGATAGCTTGCTAGAGGAAGTGTGGGCGTGCCCACGCGCGCATCCGTGTTCTTATCAATCAGCCGGTCAAGCGTGTTGCGCACCAGTTGCGTGGTCCAGTTCTGATCGAACCATTGCTCAAAGGCTCCGCCCTGGTACGTCCAATTGTCGTGATAGTTGCTGGCCGTGACGTCGGGCGCGATTCCCGCCAGATGCGGAGGAGCGCCTATTGCGGCGAGCATCTGCGTCGCTCCCACATAAGACCCTCCCATCATCCCGACCTTGCCGTTCGAGTAAGGCAGCGCCGCGGCCCATTCCACAGCATCGTAGCCATCGGCCTGCTCATGCTTAAACGGATACCATTCGCCTTCGGAGGTATAGCGGCCTCGAACATCCTGAATGATCAAGACGTAACCGCGCGGCACAATCTTGTATGCCGGCATGACTGCCCAGTTCACGCTTTTGTCATAGGGGGTGCGCATCAGAATGACGGGAAATCTGTCCGACGACTTGGGACGATAAATGTCAGCATAAAGCGTGACTCCATCGCGCGTCTTCATGGCTACACCGTACTCGATGATGATGTCGGTAGAGGTGGTAACCGGAGCGGCTTGAGACCGAAGCGATGGTACGGAAAGCACGAAAAATGCGAACACATTGAGGAACAAAACCAGGCGCAATACGCCATTGTCAACTTTCATCCTGCAATCTCCTAGGGGTATTTGTTTTCTGTAGAGCTTGGCAACGTGCGGAAGCTCCCGCTCTAGATTTCTCACTGATCCAAGACCAGTGGTCGATTGGCGTGCTACTCCTTCATTTCGCCATACTCGAAGCGAGGTTTTAGTTTCGCTCCAAAGCGCTCGATTATCGCCATGGTAAAAGCTTGAGGCACCACGACGGAAGTAATGCTTTCCCACGGCTCTGGCACGGGAGCAAGTCGCACAGGCAGGAGCTTCTCCGAAGCCTCTCGATGCTCGGTGGAAACAAGAACGACCTTGCCGCCGCGAGCGATGCAATCATTCGCAAGACCCACACCCAGCTGTGCGGTTCGTCCCAAAGCGAAGATGATTGCGACATGGCCTTCATTGACGTCGAGCAATGGTCCATGGCGAAAGCCGCCGCCGGAGTGAGGGGCGGCACGATTCCCCGCCATCTCTCGGATGCAAAGTGCTCCTATGATCGCGGCGCCGTAACCTGGGCCACGGCCAATGAGCTCTATGTTTGCGGCTCCGTGGCAGAAGTCCGCCAGTTGGTTGCGGATATCAAATGCATGATTCAAGCTTGAGGAATAGGCTTGCACAACTTGCTCTGCATCTTTTTGCCATGGCCGGCCTAGCAAATGAGAAGCGATCACGATGCACGCCGCGGTCGCATTCGTGTATGTCTTGGTCGCATTCCCATACTCCGGGCCTGCAAGAATCGGAAAGTGGTTGCCAGTTAAGGACCAGCAGGTGCTTTTTTCATTGTTACAAAGCAACGCCATCCGTTTGAGTGACGGAGTCTTGCATAGTTGCACCAGTTCCGCACTCTCACCCGAAGTGGTTAACAGAAAGGAAACGGCAGCTTGATCCCACGCCGCATTGGAGTAATGCAGCCATTCGCCGGCGTCTACGGCGAAAGAAGAGCGCCTGCCTGATTGCAGAAACGATGCGCCCGCGACACTAGAACAATATGACGCTCCCATTCCTAGAAACAGGACAGGAAGGGGAGAAAGCGACATCTGACGCACCGTTTCCAGCTCGTTCAGAATCGATCTGTCCTCTTCGTAAGCTTGCAACAGACGAACAAGGCACCCTGGCTGTTCCCGGCACTCCATCTCGTAAATCGCAGTCATGTCCAGCGTTCGCACGTCGCTCGGTGGTTCCACCCCGGCGATCCAGCGTGATTCATTGCTCGGTCGGCTTTCCATGGTCACTCCTAAACATGGGTTTCAATTGTTTATAAACAATGATTATAAACTGGCGTATGATACGGGCGAGGTGGGCTAGGTGTCTGATTCTTCCCTGTATTCCGGTCTCCGCGTGAATCGCGCCTTCCTGCTGCGAGTCTCATCGATCGCTGCTTTGGGAGGCGTACTCTACGGCTACGACATGGGCATCATCGCGGCCGCCGTAATCTTTGTAAAACGCAGTTTCGCGCTTTCCACATTTATGGAGGAGTTGGTAGTCAGCATCGTACTCATCGGAGCCATGATTGGAGCAATCACCGCCGGGGCAATCGCTGATCGGATCGGCCGGCGCGCCACGCTCGTATGGGCTGCTGCCATTTTTATCTTAGGTTCGGTGCTTTCGCCCCTGGCTCCGAACGTGTACGTGCTCATCGTGGCACGGGCAATCATCGGCATTGGAATTGGGTTTAGCTCGGTTACCGCGCCGGTATATGTTTCAGAGCTAGCCCCACCGCAATCCCGTGGCATGCTCATTGGGCTGTATCAATTGGCTTTGACCCTCGGAATTGCTTTGGCCGATCTGGTTGGTTATTGGCTCGCCGCTCAGCAGCAATGGCGTCTGATGTTCGGCATCGCAATTGTACCAACTCTTTTTCTGTTGATCGCCGTCCTCGCTGTTCCCGAAAGCCCGCGCTGGCTATTCGCGCACGGCCGCAGGGAGGGCGCGGAAGCGGTTTTGCGGACTTATACTGACTCTCAAGGCGCGCAAAGGCTTCTCGCCGATATTCAGCGCGGTCTCAACACTCCGGTCGAACAGAGATGGAGCGCCTTGTGGAGTCCTGCAGTACGCCGCTCGCTGTTTATCGCAGCCGGACTCACCGTTCTGCAGCAGGTCACCGGCATCAATACGATCATCTATTATGGTCCGCAGATTTTCGAGATGGCCGGAAGCGCATCACATGCCAGCGCGATTTTCGCAACTTTGCTGGTGGCACTGGTGAACGTGTTGTTTACGCTCGTCGGAATTGCGCTCGTCGATCGCGTAGGCAGGAAGCCGTTGCTTTACGTTGGTGTGAGTGGCATGACGATCGCGCTGTTTACCCTTTCGCTCACCTTTAGCCGCACCGCGCAAGTTGGCTCACGCATGGGTGCAATCGCAATTGCTTGCCTGATGCTTTACATCGCCTGTTTCGCCTTCAGTCTGGGCGCAATCGCGTGGATTTTAGTGGCGGAAGTATTTCCGCTGCGGGTTCGAGGGCGTGGGATGGCCGCCGGAACGCTGTTCTCAGGCATCGCAAATTTCGCGGTGTCTCTCACTTTTTTGTCGATGATTAACGCGATTGGCAGTGCACGCACATTTGCCGTTTATGGATCACTGAGCATCGTAACCCTGCTCTTCGTCCGCTTTGTTGTGCCCGAAACCTGCCGGCGAGATCTGGAAAGCATTAGTTTGGCAGGCGAGGCTTGAGCAACTGTCAGTGTCGCTTGCGCGATTCCGCAAGATCGAGTGCCAGACGAAACGCTCCCATCAATTGCGCGTCTTCTCCCAGAACGCTCGTGGCTAACCTAGGTAGCGCAGGTTCCTCATATTGATCGAGGATGCGCTGCGTAGCATCGCGCAATGGCAAACTCATGCCGACTCCTCCACCCAACACAACGCATTCACAGTCCAAAATGAGGCAAATGTTGTAGATCGCATAAGCCAGGACTTGTGCTGTGCGATTCAGCACGCTCTGTGCAAACTGATCTCCGGCCAGTGCTCTATCGAAGATCTCTGTCGCGGTGAGATCACTCGCCCCCACAACGTCGGCTTCTGCGCAACAACGCAACCATTGCTGCCTGACGCCTTCGCCGCCAATTGTGCTTTCGAGTGAACCGGGCGAACCCGGAGCAACCGCCTCGCTCGACGCGCCCGGTACGTACATGTAGCCTATCTCGCCGGCCGTCCAGTGCTTGCCGTGAATCAATTCCCCGTTGGCAAAGATGCCGGCACCAATCCCGGTTCCAATCGCAAGAAAGGCAAAACTACGAAGGCCACGCGCGACGCCCTTCCAGTTCTCCCCGATCGCAGCCAACCTCGCGTCGTTTTCCACAGTTGCTGGAACTTGCAATGCTGATTCCAGCACATCCCGAAACGCCACATTCTTCCATCCTTTCAGATAAGAAGTGGCGACCACGATTCCAGCGTCAACTCTGGTAATTCCGGGTGCGCCCGCCGCTGCGGCCAGCAGAGAACGCTCAGACACGGAATGATGCTCCAGCAGAGAATCTACGCCTTCACGAATCTGCTGAACAACCATCTGCGGAGAAGATGTCGCTTTCGTGGAAGCCGACCATTTCCCTAACAGGTGCCCCTTCGAATCGGCGAGAGCTACGCGCAGGTTGCTTCCTCCGATATCGATGCCGATGACATGCCCACTATCTGCGTCATTGTGCGGCGTGCTGCGATCCGAACTGGAAGCCGAGCCGCGCTCGAGTTTGTCTATTGTGCTCATCTTCACTTTTACTAAGTTATCAATCGTTACTAAATCGCCAGTCAACTTGGTATCAAATCGCCTCACTACTGGCGCTCCTTGGGAAGCATCTCCAGCGCCCATACGGCCGCGGGTCTCATATACATCGAGGCCCGAAAATTGCCGGTTTCATCCCACGCTTCAGGAGTGCGAAACCAATATCCCTTGCTCTCATAGATCACGTGATAAATACCCCAAGCGGTGCGATACGCCTCGTCCTTCATGCCTTCACTCAGCATCAGCGCGGCCACACCGAAGCTAGTTCCTGCCCACACTTCGAGCGCTTGTTCGTTGTCGCCAATGGAGCCATTAGCTGACATGCCGTTGACCGCGCCCATTTGACCATCGCCGAACTTCATCACATTGAAGGCGTATATTTTCTTTGCCGCAGCCACCTGCATCTGAGGCGGCACCAGATCACCCAGTCCCGTCATGTTGGCATACCATTGGCCGGCGAGTTGGTCCGCCTGTACGCTCTCACGGTACTCGCTCTCCGTGTCATAGCGAAAATACTCACCGTTCCAGAGTTTCGCTATATAAGTTTTCTGCGCTTTCAAAAACAATTCGTGATAGTCAGTCGCAGTATTACTCTCTCCGAGCGTGCGAGCCATCTCTTCGGTCGCACGTACTGCTGCCAACCACAATCCTCCGCAGTACGCGCTCACCCCTTTTACAACCCATGAATCGTAGGTCTGGTCGGGATAACCGCCGTTCTCCGGAACCCCTCCGCCGCGGTCGAATTGCCGCAAATAAGCCATCGCAGCGAGTACGGCCGGCCACATCTGTCGCAAGAAATCTTTGTCCTTGCTTCCTGTTAACACATAATCGCGGTAGACCATTAAAACGAATTTCGAGTTCAGGTCTTTCCAGTCATTCGTATCCTGCCAGCCAGGTTCGTTCACCGCGAAGAATGGATCGCCCTCGGGGACGCCCAAATCGTGCGGCACTGCTCTTTTCTTCTTTCGCATGTGCAGAGTGGGCTCGCCGGTCTGCTGTGATTTCCAGACCCATTGCCCTAACTCCGGCCACTCTCGTGGAACGGTGTCGCCAAATTCACGCAATACGTGTTTGTCGATCTCCGGCCAGAACTTCAACAGGGGCAGCGAACCATAAAAGCGAACATCGAGTGTTCCGTAGTATGCATAGTCGAAACATTCCAACAGAGCAAAAGAACCGAGACTCTTGTCGGCGGTCCCGCGTGGATGCCCCCAGAATGTTCCTCCGTCGGTCAAGGCATAGAGTTCATTGAACAACATGCCGCGATACCAAAGCGGCTTGCTCTCATCATTCACATACGGAGCCTGCCAGGCGTCGATGGCATCGCTCCATGCCTGCGCGTTTAGTAATCCATCGCGAGCAATCGCCCAGGCGTTGTTGCCATCCGCTCCGTAGAAATCGGTGTACCGGCGGTTCCACTCGCGTCCCTCGCCAAACTGCACGATCGGAAAATCCCACGCGATCACCATCGGGATAAGTTTCTTTTCGCCGGGGGCGAGCGTAAACCGTACAGCAACTGCGCCCGCCAACTTTTCGCCGTCACTCACCCACGACGTATCGCTATTCGGCAAACGACCATCTTTGGCAAAGCTGCTCCAGACCGCCTTTCCATCACCCTCCGCTGCGAAGCTGGTCAGGTAGCTCACCTCAATTCCCGGCGCATCTAGTGCAGCAATTGCAAATTGACCATCGGCTTCCTGCAACTCTCTGCCGGCGCGATTACGCTCAAAGACGATTCCTTTCATCGTTCCACCTGCGATCTGTTCGCTCTTAGAACGATTGTGATTGCCTTGATTTGGAGCACCCTGGAAATCGCGCGTAAAAGTGCGGAACCAGCCAACCATGTTGGTCCACGAGAGAAGCACGGAGACTGTCAGCGCGCGCGAGGTCGGATTTTCTGCATGCCACCGGTAAACCGCAACGGGATAACTCGACTCCCGATAATTGTTTGGCAACAGCGGCGAAAACTGTTCGAGAACAAGGTGAGCCGGAAATTGATTCCAGCGATAGTCGTACCAAGCTTTGGGATAGAGCGCCGCATACTCGCCCGCACCGATGGGATAGTTCCATTGCCAACTCGCCAGCGTTCCATCGGTCGGATGATCGGTCATCAACGCTCTGGCCACGCCGCGAGCTTCGCCTTCGACCTGCTGAAAGACCGCAAACTGGTTGGCGTAGACAGGCGCGTATTTGTGAACGCCCGCCTTCATATGCCAGCGCGCGAAATCTCCGCGGAATGTGCGCGAGAAAGTTCCGGACCCAAATCCTCCCACCGGTGCGCCTTGCCAGAAGCCATCGTCGATATTGCCCGGAACGCGTGTGACTCCGGGATTGTCAAGCGGAAGGCCAAGTGGCCGTCGCCACGCGGCTTGTGGTATGTCGTTGCCCGCCCAAGCAGAGGCAGACAACGACAAGAGTGCGAGAACAATTACGCATGCGTTTGATGCTTTTTCCATGAGAATAACAAACGCGCACTAGCGATCAGACCAATACTTATTGAATCCGTCATAGTCAGAAGGCAGATTGGCCAAAATGGTTCTTCTGAGCTCCAATATGTCGACCGACCCTTGTTTTCGATAGAGCACTTTTCCGTCTGGGGCAATGAGCACCGTAAACGGCACGGCCGATTCCCACGCGGGATCAAATGCGGCTTGTAGAGCGGCCGTATCGTTCGAATCGAATAAAAGATTGCGGCTGGTGGCGTGCATCTTATTGAGGATTCGCACGACTGTGTTCTTCTCGTCGGGCAGGTTCGCCGCGATGGTCACTAACTCCAAGTCCCTCACTTCGTACATGCGAAAAGTGTCTTGAAAGCTGGAGAATTCATCGATGCACGAGCCGCACCATGTTGCCCAAAAACTTACAAGCAGCGTTTTGCCAGTCGGATTCTTCTTCAGTTTTCTCAAGTCATCGGCGGACACCATATCCAGTTGAACAGGTTGTGATTCAATCTTCTGCAAGGCCTGCAACTGCTGTGCATGTTTCTCTTTCCACTTGGTGGAACAACCAAAAACACCGGTGTGTTTCACAGCAACGTCTCGATGAGCCAGAACCCCATCGATCGCGTCGCGCACCTCGTGCGTTGTAACCAATTCAGAGCGATAGCTGTTATCAATGCGACCTTCGTAGCGAAGCCGGCGCTCGCTGTCGAAAACAAATGCGTGCGGTGTTGCCTGCGGGCCGTAGGCTTCCGTCACACTCTGTGTGTCACCGTCGTAAAGATATGGATAGGCCAGATGCTTATACTCAGCGCGAATTTTCATCTCGTCGAGGCTATCGCTAACGTCGGAGGAATCGAGTTCATCGATCCGAATGGCCTTCGGATCGTTCGGTTCGATTGCAACGACGGCGACACCGCGGTCTTTGTAGTCGGTTGCCAGCTGAGTGATGCGCCGCTCGTACATCTGGGCAATCGGGCAATGGTTGCAAGTGAACACCACTACCAGGACGGGGCTTGATGAGTAATCGGAAAGGCGGTGAATGTTGCCATCGACGCCTAGAAGCTCGAAATTCGGAGCTCGCGAGCCGAGCGCAAGGATGGGATGGTCGCTCTGCGCCCACAGGCTCAACGTACATGTCAGAAAGACCAGAGTTCTCCACATGTCATTCTCCTGGCGACCGCGGCGAAGACACCCCCAGCGTTGCTCCGTCAATAACGGTCACTTCGCCCGCCGTCAATCCGAGGACAAATGCGGTGCTGGATGCGCTGTCCACCGCGATCGCGTATGGCCTTCCCGGAGTTTTCAGGGTCGTCAGCACGCGATCATTTGTTCCATCGATCACTGTCGTGGTGTCACTCTTCGTGCTTGCGACGTAGACACGATGAGTTTTTGAGTCAACGGCAATTGCTTGCGGATGCACTTCAACTTTCACAGTTGCAATGACCGAGTTCGTTGTTGCATCAATTACTGTGACATCGCCGCTCCCAAAGTTCGCGATGTAAACTTGCCCGGTGGAAGCGTCCGCCGCAAGAGCGCAGGGAATTTCTCCCGCTTTGACGAATGTAACTTCATCCGTCTTCCCATCGATCACGGTCACGCTTGCCTTACCGACATTGGTCGCCAAAATCTTGTTGGAGACGGGATTCATCGCGATGGCCCAAACGTGTTCACCGCTTTTGACAGCAGAGGTGTGGTCCGTCGCTCCGTCGAGTTCTGTGACCACTCGGCTCTCGTAACTCGTAAAGTAAAGTCGGTTCGTGATTGGGTTGACGGCTATTGCGTCTGCTGCAACGTTCGCCTTGAGCACACTGCCAACATTGGTGGCTCCGTTAATCACCGTGATCGTGTCGCTGAACGTCTTGGCGATATAAATTTTGTTCGTTACTGGATTGACGGCGATCGCGTACGGAAGATCGCCGGATGGAACGGTGGCAACAACCTTGTCGGTCGCTCCGTCGACTACCGTCACATTTCCGCTGCCCGAATTTGCTATATAAATCCGATTTGTGGATGGATTGATTGCAATCGCTACCGGTTCCGCACCCACCTTTATTAGTGAAGGCGAATGCCCCGCGCTTAACACCGTCACCGTGCTGTTGTGCGCGTTCACGGCGTAGACCCTGTTCGTCCTGGGATTGATCTCGATCGCGTGAGGGCTGATCCGAATTCCGTTTGGTTCAGCAGCCGGCTGCGGAGACTTTGAGCCGAGCCAATCGATGGCCTGCTCTATCAATTGATTTTGCGTAGAGCTTGTGAATATCTTGTCCCCGTGGCCCATATTGAGGTAGAGCATTCTGTATTTCGTGTTCGTCCAAACCACAGGGAGGTCGCCGCTTTCAAGAACGTCTTTGAAGCCTAGTGGATAGTTCGACGAATCGAGCGTGAGCAGGACCCGCACATCTTTATTCAGGCGAGGACTCGGCTTCCACACATACCACTCATTGGCCGGTGACTCATATACTGCGGGAAGGCCTGCGGTTACAGGATGATTCTTGTCATCAACAAATAGCTTCGCCGGGAGCGGCGGCCAGCTGTTGCTGTAGAACACCGCGCCTCCAAGAAAATTGACGAACCATGGCCAGTTCGTGCTTTCGTCGTTGTATCCGGCAAAATGAAAACCCAGCCAAGCACCGCCATTTTCCGCAAAGCGCTCGAAGGCGGCTCGCTGCTCGGCGTTCTTCGGAGAGTCGTTTAGCCAGACGACCATGTCGTAGTTCTTTAAAGTTGCCGCGTTTAGCTTGCCCCAATCGGAGGTAGCGTCGAATCCGAAATTCTCTCGAGTAGCACGGTCGGCGAAGAATTTCAAAGCGTCCTTAGCAAACTGAACGTGGTCTGGTTCCACGTTGGTCGAATAAAAAACCAAAACCTTAAAACGTGCCTGTTGGCTCCAGGCTGTCGTCGTGATCACAAAATTGAGCACGACCAGTCCGATGAAAATTAGCCGTTTCATTGGTTCGCGGCCCATAGGATCGAGTTGTGGAATATTTTGGTGAACGCTGGGTTCTTAAACAGTTCAGGATGATGGCCCATAAATATGTATACGTTCCGGGCCTTGTAGTGTTCGTTTGTCCACACAACCGGATGATCGCCCATCTTCGTTTTGGTGTCCGGCGAATAGGTGGTCTCGTCGACCCGTGCCAGGACACGAACATTCGGACGCGGCGATTTGTCGTAGGTATACCACTCTTCGTTATCCACAACGAATGACGACCCAACCCCTTTCATCACCGGATGAGACTTGTCCTCGATGTCGACGGTCGCCGTTGCAAACTTAGGAATGTAATCCGTAAACCTGATTCCGCCCATGAATTGAGAGAACCAAGGCCACATCGGATATCCATCGAACTCGCCAAGCAATGTGGCGTGATGGAACCCGATCCACCCGCCGTGGCCCTCCTCGATATATTTTGTGAAGGCAGTTGCAGCCTTTGGGGTCCAACCATAGGGCGGATAGTTCAGCTGAATGAAAAGTTGATAGTGCGAAAGGAATGCATCGTCGATTGGATCTGTGCTCTGAATGTAATCGACCGCGAAGTGCTCGGCGGATGCCTCCTTTTGCAACCATACTTTTGCTGCATTGACAAAGGGCTTGTGAATTCCTCCGGCCTCGGCCAGCGCAACGGCCCTGAATTTTACACTCGAGGTTTGCGCGCTGCCCGACGTTACAACATGAATAACGAAGAGGGCTACAACGCCCAACCGAGCAAAAGCGTAAAACCATGATCGTGGCGCCTGGAATGACATATGCCCTCTTGCTTGCGGACCAGCGACCCGATCGTATCACAACCTTAGTTAACAAGCATTATAATGCCTGAATGACGGATCACTCCCCGACCCACCGTCTCCCTTTATTAAACCGCACGATTCGCAGGAATGACACGAATGCCGTAACATGGTGACGATTGCTTCGAAAATTGTCGACCGGCGTCTACGCCGCTAAGTGATGAAGGAACCCCTCTTAATTGGCCGCCCGCCGCTGATTCGCCAAACGAACGCGCAGATTCTGCTGACCTTACTCCGTGAAAAGGGGCCTTGTTCCAAGGCAGATCTCGTTCGCGCATCGGGATTGAGTGCCCCCTCCGTGACGAATGTCGTTGCGCATTTGGCGCAAGCAGGAGTGGTGGAAGCGATCGGCGAAGGCGACTCGACTGGCGGTAGGCCACCCGACATATTGCGCTTTCGGGCGGAACGCGGCTGCGTCGCGGGCGTCGAAGTTGGGGCTGACGCTTTGCACTTTCTCATGTGCGATTTGAACGGACATGAACTCGGGCGGGCGAGAGTCGCAATCGAGCGCGCGGCTTCAACGCCTTCGGTTGTTTGCAAGAGAATTGGCCAGACTGTACGCGACTTGTTGCAGAAACATAGACAATCGGAGAACCAACTGCTCGGGCTGGCGGTTGGAGTTCCTGCGATTGTGAATGTCGATACCGGCACCGTCGTTGCTTATAGTGCTTTGCCGGACTGGAATGAAGTGCCGTTAGGTAAGATGCTGAACCGGGAATTTCGATGCCTGGTGACGATTGAAAACGATACGAATTTGGCGGCGCAAGGTGAGTTCTATCGCGGAGCAGCCCTAGGACAAAAAGATTTCGTTTTCATCACCATAGGAGATGGCGTTGGCTCCGGCATTTTCATCGACGGACGACTGCATCGTGGATCGCAGTGGTCGGCAGGAGAAATCGGTTATCTCCGCGTGCCAAATATTTCGCGAGGGCATCCCACCATTCATCAATATGGAAACCTCGAAAGGTTATTGCATGCACCCGGCATCATGAAAGCCTGGAAGTCTAGCCTGCAAGCATCGCGAGCCAAACCCAAGGTGCTTCACGCGAGGGATGTATTCGATTTGGCATCGGGCGGAAACGCCTTGGCGAAACGTATTGTGAAGCAACGCGCGACGATCCTGGCCGACACGATTCTCGATCTCGCGTTGATCCTCAATCCCAGCATTATTCTGCTCGGGGGTGAAGTGGGCAGTCATCCATTCCTGCTGCACGAAGTACAGAAGCTGTTAAGAGGAAGCGAATTTGCGTTAGTTCGAGTCCAGCCTGGGGCGCTTGGTCCCTCCGCCGTTTTGTGGGGCGGCATTTGTATCACCCTCGAACCTGCCATTCTCGGGCTGTTGCAGAACTCCACACATTCCAGTTAAGTGCGGTTGCCGCCGGCGGCGTCCCTATAATTTAGGTTGACGATTCTTACTAACTAAGGTTAATTTAGTTGCCGTATTCGGCGGCTTGGTGACTTTTTCCTTCTTGTGGATCGATTTCAACCCCGCAAAGGATTTTGCAAAACTACCGATATTCAACGGTAGTCGCGATAGCCGTGTCACGGAATCTGAACGTCGCAACTTGGATTTGTCCGCACAAACAGATTTATGGGGAGTCGTGAGTCGATAGGAGAAAAGAAAATGATCCGGCTGAAACCATCGTTGCTGCTCCTTCTAGCTATTTTCGTGGTTCTATTCGCTGCGTCTCTCGGTGTGTTGCCGGCGTGGGCACAGGAAGTCACCGCTACTATCACTGGGAGCGTGACTGATCCTTCGGGAGCCACCGTCGTTGGCGCTTCCGTAGTGGCTCGCGATGTGGAGCGCGGCACCAGCTACGCGACGCAAACCAATCCCGACGGCGTCTTCAATCTTCAGCGCATGCCGGTTGGCACGTACGAAATAACGGTAACCTCGACTGGATTTCAGACAATTAAGCAATCCGCGGTGACGTTGGTG
>Ga0307479_10000043_pt1 | contig 143184 bp, 121 predicted proteins | sample atmos_gasesECM4C_FD_203743 | JGI IMG/M metagenome (GOLD analysis project Ga0307479, IMG submission 203743) | Hardwood forest soil microbial communities from Morgan-Monroe State Forest, Indiana, United States - atmos_gasesECM4C_515 | ecosystem: Environmental > Terrestrial > Soil > Temperate... | reverse complement strand
CTTTCGTCGCGGCGGGACCGCCGAGGAGCTCCACAAGGCCGTCATACCGCCCGCCGCCGCAAACCGCGTTTTGCGACCCGAGCCCCGGTGCGGTAATTTCAAATGTCGTGCGCATGTAGTAGTCGAGCCCGCGCACGAGCCGCCAGTTTTCCTGGTAGACGATGCCGCGCAGTGTAAGCTGCCGCTTCACTTCATCGTAGTGCGCGTGGCAGTCGGCGCAGAGGTGGTCTCCGATACGCGGCAGTTTCTCGATGATAGCCTGCTCGCTTTCGAGTTTCGAATCCAGCACGCGCAGCGGATTCGTCTCGATGCGCCGCTGGCTGTCCGGGCCGAGCTGCTCCCGCACCTTTAGCAATTCAGCGCGTAATTTTTCGACGTAAGCAGGGCGGCAGTTTTTATCCCCAATTGAATTGATGTGCAGAACCGCACCCTTGAGCTTGAGCCGCGCGAAGAAGCCCATAAGCATCTCGATCACTTCGGCGTCAATTCCCGGCGCATCCGAAGTCCCCAGCACCTCCGCCCCAATCTGGTAAAACTGGCGATACCGCCCTCTTTGCGGTCGCTCCCGCCGGAACATTGGCCCCATGTAGTACAGCTTGACGTTTCCGGGCAGAGTTTGCATCCCGTGCTCGATGTATGCACGCACAACGGAGGCCGTCGCCTCCGGCCGCAAACTTAGCTCGTCGCCTATCTTTATTCGGGTCAGGATCATCCTAACCAACATCACGCCTTCATCGAATTGATGGCTTGCTTCTTCTGAGCGAGTTTTCTCAAACTGCTCCCGCCAAGCGGCTAGACGATCTAACACGGAACCGATATCCTTGAGTGCCTGAAGGTTTTCCGGCGACTTAGGAATCTGCCCGGACTCCATCCCTTTCTCTAAGAGATCTCGGAATCCACTAACTTGCATTTCGTAATTCCAAAAGAATCTCGGGTCCTGAATCGTCGGTTGCTTGAGCGTCAGGATGGTCTTACGAGTCACAAGTTCAGGAAACTCGTAGTCCTCGAAGGTATACATTTCCTTAGAAACGATGTCTGTGTCGCCGCCGACTGCCCGTACGAATAGCGCTGTCTGCTCAAAAATCGGCAGACGAATTTCCGCGAAGCCGAAGGTGCCGAAAACCTCGCGCGCGGTCTGCTCGACGCGATTCCACAGCGCGGACTCCAGCGGCAAGATATCACGCACACCCTTAATTGCTTGGAATTTAGCTTTATCGGCCAATGGAGAAACTCGTGATTCGCGACCCGCGATCCGTGGCCCGTGAAGTCAAAACCTTTATGTTTCTCTGCGTCCTCTGTGCCCTTTGCGATCTCTCTGTTAAGTCTTGCAGGCCGCTCACGCCTTCCCTGCCTCCGCCTTGTAAGTCTCCATGTACTCCACGTAGCGCGTGGCGTAAGCCTCAATGCTCGCGAGGTCCTCGGGCGTAAGCGCACGGCGGAATTTCCCGGGATGGCCCATGAAGAGGCTGCCCGGCGGGACCTCCGTGCCCTCTGGCACCAGCGTCCCGGCCGCGATGATTGAGCCTTCGCCGACGCGCGCGCCGTTCAGCAGCACCGAGCCCATGCCGATCAGGACGCGCGACTCGATCGTGCAGCCGTGCAGGACGACGCCGTGCCCAATCGTCACGGCATCGCCCAAGATCAGCGGGTGCGTATCTTTCATCACGTGCAGCACACAGCCGTCCTGGATATTGGTGCGCTTCCCGATGCGGATCCAGTGCACGTCGCCGCGAATCACGGTGCACGGCCACACGCTGGAGTATTCGCCGATAGTCACATCGCCGATGACGACCGCCTGCGGATCGATGTAGGCCGACGCGTCAATTTTCGGCATCCGCCCGCGATGACTGCGAATCATTTACGCACCTCAAAAAAGGATGGAGCGTAACGAAACAAGTGAAGCTAACACACGCATTCACGGCTGACAAGAAACGTAGGCCAGTAGCACAGACTTCAGTCTGTGGGTTTTCACTGCGCGAATTTCAAAACCACAGACTGAAGTCTGTGCTACTAAGAACGCCGCCTCAATCAGCTTCGACGACGCACAAGCGGCCGCCAGCCTCGATTCGAGCCACTCGCTCAAATCCTATTCACGGTTGTGCAGCCACCACAGACACGCGCCCACGACCGCGCCCAGCCCCACAGTGCCGAGAATGAACGGCCGCGCGACCGGAATGGCAAGCCAGGAAAGAACAACGAGTCCGAGCGAGACGACGGCGCCGACTTTCGTTCCGGGAACGGGCAAGTTGCCGAACGCGAGCCGCTGCGGCAGCACCCTTTGGCGACGAGGTGTTTGATCGAACACGAGTCACCCCGAAAGTTCGGGCGAGGGAATCCGGACCCCGTTGTCCTATCGCCCTTGAGTCTCGCGGAACGCAAACGAACCGACAACTGAAGAGCGCGGGGAACATCACTTTTTTGTCTCCGAGCCCGCCGCGGCGGGCGTGGAATCTCTCTTCCGCTCGATGGCGAGAAAAAGAGAGATTCCTCGGCGCGCAGCTCGCCTCGGAATGACAGCGCGTTTTTTCTCCAGGCTGTTAAGGTTGCACGGCCCGCCTCAATCAATTTCAACAACAGAGCCGCGAGCCCCGGCAGGCTTCGCTTCGAGGCGCGCAGCAACGGCGCGCGCCATCGCGTAGAGGCTCTTCGCGCCCGGCGCGTCCGGCCCCAGGAGCGCAACCGGATTTCCGGTATCGCCTCCGATGCGAATCTGCGGATCGATTTCGATCTCGCCCAGCAGCGGCACGCCGTACGCTTCCGCGATGCGCTTTCCTTCGCCGTGGCCAAAGACATCGATGCGCCCCCGGCAGTGCGGGCAATTGAAGTAACTCATGTTCTCGACGACCCCCAGGATATCCACGTTAACCTGGCGGAACATTTCGATGGCCTTGCGAACGTCGGCGAGCGCCACCGCCGACGGCGTCGTGACAATCACGGCTCCAGTCACAGGCACCATCTGGATCAGCGAAAGCTGCACGTCGCCCGTGCCCGGCGGCAGATCGACGATCAAATAGTCCACCACTCCCCACACCACGCTGTGCAAGAACTGTTGCATGACGCTGTGCAGCATCGGCCCTCGCCAGATCATCGGCTTGTCGCCGGGATTGAGCAGGCCCATCGAGATCAGCTTCAGACCATGCGCCTCGACGGGAAGAATCTGCCGCTCGCTGAGCGCCTGCGGCTGCTCCTCAGTTCCCAGCATGATTGGGACATTTGGCCCGTACACGTCCGCATCAAGCAACGCCACTGACGCACCGAGCCGCTTCAGCGCCAGCGCCAGATTCACCGCCACCGTGGTTTTGCCAACGCCGCCCTTCCCGCTCGCGACCGCAACGAGATTGCGCACGCCCTCGATGGGCATTTTAGTCTGCTGCGGCGTCGGTGCCGGGGGCATGTCAGTTTCTCCTCGAAGGACAGAATCTATGTCTTTGGCCTTAGTTCGTCGCGTTTCATTGTGAACGAGAAACCGGCGCACGTCTACTAGCGCAGCATCTACCCATCTAGCTGGGCCTTCGACTAAGCCAAACTATGAGTCGCTGTGAGGGTTCCAAAGAAGTGGACGGACCCAATTGCCCAGAGGCAAACCCAGACCAAGTAGGCTAGAATCAAGATTCACGCTTTTCGGGGCGTAGCGCAGCCTGGTAGCGCGCCTGCCTTGGGCGCGGACCGACCGACTCCAACAGCTCCATTCCCTATTTTGGCTTCTCTGTGTTTTCAGTACTTTGGGGAATCTGCTTTTCGCTCAAAGCTAACCCCAATGGCATAAAGACTTCGGATTCTGGCACAGTTTTGGCACAGGGGACGCGCCTGCTTTGCGCCGATGCTTCCGCATCACGGCCTCTAGCGGACGCGCGACCTGTCAAATCGGGTGATCGAGCTTTAACCTCCAGTTCTTTACGTTTTCAAAGGTCTTGAGGTATCCGCCAGCGAGGATCAATTTCAGCATTTTTGTAAGCAGGAACAGGGCGCACTCTCGCAAAACGTCCACAACGGTCGTTGGAGACGAATAAGAGTCGATCACTTTGGCTCTATCGTTTGTGAAGGCGCACTGCGCCAATAGACTCTTGGGAATCAATTGACCATGGGCAATCGCGCTGCGAAATGTGTACAGATCTTCGACCATCGCACCGACCTGATAATTAGGCTGGCCGCCTGGATCGCAACGCGGAAGAATGAATGCCTTTGCCCCAAACACGTTCACGAGTCGGTCGCAAAACTGCTTCCGCGTCGCGGCCATCAACAAGGAATCTAAGCCACTAAGCCATAGAAATGTACTGATATAAGGATTCGTGGATTCCAACCCCAAAGAAAAGAAGTAAAGCGGGTTTATCATTCGCGTCACCCTGGCGTGAAACACGCGGTGAACGCCCCGCACCAGGGCACGAATCTCGCCTAGAGAGGTATTCTCAAAGCCGCAGATCCTTCCCCAAGGAGTCGTCTTCATCATCGGCCGACGAAAGACTGTGAAATGGTCTTCGTATCGAAGCAGGATCGGTGAGTCTTCACAGCCGACCGGAGCGGCGATCAAGACCGCGAGCCGAGTGTTATTTACTAGCTCAACGGCACGGTGTTGCCTGGATGAGGACACCGCCTGAACGTCCCGAAAGTTGAGGTTGAGCCAAGTAGGACACCGCTCTAGGTTTTCGATCTCTGGACCGCTGAACGCCCATCGAAAGAATGCGTCGTCACGGCTGGGCAGAGAGGGACGTGAAGCAACACGGATGCCATTATACAAACTAGAAGGCACCGGAAACGGCCAGTGCCAGTGAGTGAGAGGCTGCCACGCGTTGTAGTCGATTGCGTCCGCCCGTTTCATGAACTCAGAGCCCTGCGCGCTTTCTCAACGCTTCCACTTGTTCATCGGTGTCGGCAAAAGGAAACCGGAGTGCAACCTCCAAGCGGTCTACGATGCGGTCGTTTCCACTCGTGAGTATGAACACGCGAATTGCGCTTCGCAGCGATTGCTCATAAGACTTCACGGCAAGGTTGAATGCGTAGCCGCATACGTGAATGAAAGTCAAGAACTGAACCTTTGCGACGCCGGTGAGCCCTGGATGGGCGTACCAACTGATGCGCGGATAGTCTTCTGCATAAATTTGATCGAATGGTGCTTTGAGGAACGCGCATCTCTCAGACAGATTCATCCCAGACCAATGCATAACCTTTTTCACGCCTGGCCAAAGAGAGCCTTGCACAGCGGTGATCCGCCCGCTCTCGTGTCCGATGTACTGCTGGTAGATCGTCGTATCCGTCGTTACGCCAGGATTCGCATTCTTAAACGCAATGATCTTATTCGCGAGGCGCAGCTTTTCAACCTCCGCATGATGCGTCACCAAAGCCCAGCTGTTCGGAACGACTTCGAGGAGTCTGCCTTCGACCGACAGTTCGAACAACGCTCGCGCGATCATCGCGATCGTCTGGACGTGTTTGGAGTGTTGGAGTAGAAGCAGAGTTTCCACGTTGGCCTGGGTACGAATGTAGTTCGCGAGATGGCACTCCTCGACTGGCGTCTTCGAGAGAAGATTGTTGATTACGCAGCGGACTTCGATGTTATCGAAGTTGTGGAGGCTCTTGACCTGTGTATAGAAACGGTCGGTGTTCGACGTAGCTTCTTTGATTGCAGGATCAGTTGCGGGGACACTGGCGGTTTCGGACATGCGGATATTCTACTCGCCCAGCCTCGTTCTGATAAACTCTGCGCATAACGACTCTGTCTCAGTTTAGGGGTTCACTCCAGGACGCGCCGCTCCGCACCTATGCTTCCGAAGCACGGGCGCTCCCGGCGCATTCTGGCACAGCGCGGAGGCCTCAATGCAGCTACATGTAAAAACTGTAACGAGGTTCAATTGGAAGACCCACGGAGCAGTAGCGCAGTACTCCACTGCATTTACGGGAGGCCCGGAGGGTTACAGGTTCGGACCCGTCGAATTGCGTGTTGTTCCAGTTCATCTTGCTGAGTGCCAACACCTCCCGCGCGAGAAACTTCTGAGTCTGCTCAGTGCTTTCGCAGCGAAGCCTCAACGGAACAGGCAGGTACTTGCCGGGATACGTTTCGAAGAACTCAACGCTTCCTCGCGTATACAAAACCATTTCCTTGTCATCAAGTGAAACAAGTGTCCCTCGGAGAGGGGGGTACACACCCCCACGGTAAAGCCTGGACGCAGAATTTGAAACCCACAGGAAATCGTGTGTCGAAATGCCTTTCTCTCTCAGCGCGGTTTCAAAGCCCTTGCACTCGCCCTCGTCAAATCGAGAACTTTTATGGACCACAAGCCGCGCCGGGAATGTCTGATGCACATCTCGATAACTAGACAACGCATCCCGAAGAAGACCATATGCAGCCTCCTTATCCAGATGCGCTTGCAGGTCGTCTTTTGAGATCGATGCAGAGCCCCCTCGAACAACAACTCCTTCCCCTCTCTCATTAAAGACCTGCGCAACACTCGTAAGAAGGCTGTTCCTATCGAGACTTCGATAAAAACTCACGCCAACATAACAAACCGTGAGATCCCGGCTTTCGCGCGTAAGTCGCCATGGTACTCCGTCCGCCTTGTAGTAAAGTGCCGTATGGATATTCCAGGCCTTCGTCGCTTCATCCTGAAGCTGTCGCCGTCGCCCTGTCCGCCGCTGCTTCCGGCTCTTCGACGCATCATAAGTCGAGGGAAGAACCAGTTGAATCGGTTTTCGATACAGCTGCATTGCACGTGCCTTCAGCATGTCGTGAAAGTCGATTTGAGTACCGGCGATATCGGGCGTGGTTTCGCCTTCGCCTCCCTCTTCGGTTAGTTCGCCCGGCCCCATTGCTTCTAGGAGTGGCAGTGGAACAGCGCAGATGATCACTTTCGCCGGAGTATTTTGTGCAAGATAACGAATCTCCTCCAGAAAGAGTTCCACCGAACGCTCGGTGCGCGCCCTTCTGTCGGTAAGCTTTACGATCTCCGCGACGGCGCTCTTTTGAAAATCTCGACAAAGGGTGTCCGACATCACTAGAGTGCTTTGGAAACACGCGTCAGACGAGAAACCTGGAAATCGAGGGAATAGATTGGGCTGATTACTTAGCCTGTCAGGCCGTTCCTTATTGCGTTTCGCGGGAATCTCGACTCGACATCGCTCCAGCCATTGCTGGACTCCCTCAATGGATTCCTTGCTTCCGACGACTCCTAGGTTTATCTGCTTGGGAGCAAGCGATGAAGAAAAATCCAGTGGGCCATAGTTCATGATGCCAAATCGAATATCGATATGGCGGCCCGCACCGAATTCCAACTCAGGCTCATCGAAGAAAGAAATATTCATAGCAAAGTTTGTTGTTCCGTATCTATCTCAGGTGCTTCGAGCGCCTTACGCTTTTCCGATTCTTCATGTTTTAACCAGGACTTGTCATCAAGCCCGACATCGAGTTGAAACTGCACCAGTTCGGTGAAATCAACGAATCTTGGCCCGGCGTCAAATAAGCTCCGCTCCATTAGAACACTTGCCCACATGACGACCTGTCCGTGCACCGCTTGATTATTCTCAAGACGTTTGATCCCGGAAAGCAAATCAGGAGCATAGAGGGATGTCCTCTCGCTATCGCGAGTGAAATGATAATTGGGAGTAACCTGGAGATACCATTCTGAGCCAAAATGTACGAAACGCCCCTCGAACGCGGAGTGGCGATAGAACGACATCTGAGTGTGATCGTTCTTCTTCGGATAGCCCTTGAAGACAACGCGACTAGTTCTGTTCTCGCGGCTTTGATAAGCGTACTCTCGATCCGAAAGGTCCTTACTCGCTCTAAAATAATAGAATCCATGGTCCCGCGAGAATTTGATGCCCTTCGGAAAGAGCTTCTCTTTTAGACAAGAGTTCAGGAGCTGCACAAAAAGCCTTTGGCGTGCCGAGTCTTCTGTCACTGCCCATTCCTGAGTCTCGAACTCTTCGCAGGTCCCCATCTCGCACACTTCGGTCCAAGGATGGTCCCTCAAGTCGTGGAAGGACATCAGAGTCTTGTTCACCAACAGCCATTCCCCTCGAACGTTCAGCGTAATTTCATGCAATCTTGCGAAAAGCTCTCCGGCTGTTCTGTAATCCGTCTGGGCGACGTAGTAATACTGCGGCAGTGGGGCAACTTTAAGCAGATTTGAGTATACGAACTCCTGTTTCGGTTTCGTTCCGAGGTACAGTCCAGAATCGGCGGGTGTTGCAAGCCTGAGCAACACATCTCTCGCGGACACGTCGAATCTGTTGCTCGTCTTATCGAATACGACTTTCCCACTCTTGCGAGTTGCCAGGTCCCGGAAATAGTCCTTCACGAACACCCAGTACGCCTCGTTCGTCCTCGGACGCGAGCGAATTAAAATGACAGGTGCGTTTCCGCCCATCCAGTAGTCCAAGTCCTTCGGGGCACATCGGTACTCGAAGCTGTTAGCGGTTTCAGCCTCGAATGGCTGTTCGGTTGCCTTACTTTGCACCTGAATGATGCAATTTGTCGCTTGGCCGCTCCCTGCGTCTCTAATCTCGATATAGCCATCGATGCCGACATCGATGTTCGTAGGATTCCAGGCAAAGCCCATCTCCAGCGTCACGCGCTCGATTAAGTTGATGCCTTGTTGTCCAACGATTGTCGCGTCAGAAATCTTCTTCATGGCTTACCGCCGTACCTCTGCCAATCCAAGTCAAATTCACTGGGAGCTCTTTTTTATGACTCCCGCAGTTAAGTTTCAACAATTCCATCCTCGCTCAGAAAGGTGTTCAACATTCCAAAAGCTACCTCTACAGTTCCCGTCAGGCGGCACTCTTTGGCAAGCGAATCGTATGGTTTCTGCCAATCTGTAGGAGGCGGCGGGAGCAGGGAAGGCACGCCGTGAGTCGCACGGCGATCAAACGTGACACGGATCGCTTCGGCAACCTTGGCCTTGGCCAAGGTGCCGGACTGAATCAACAAAACCATGTCCACAAGGTCCCTCACACGAGTGTTCGCCGCCCCCTGTCGAGGCAGGGTGTAGGCGTGAAGTTTTTCGGCAAACTGTTGCTCACGAGAGATCATGTACAGCGACGGGCTCGCAATACCAGCAAATCCCAACCAGTCGCGCCCTTCGATGACTTCGAGCGGCTCCATCACAGCATCGCCTATTCCTACGTCCAGGTGAAATCCCACGAAGATGCGGCCATCAAGACGAGCCTCGACAGGAAATCTTGCGCCACCATAAGGGGCGGCATCTAGGTCGGCAATCGGCTCGCCTATCGCGTAAACGAAGAAGTCGTCACTGGTGAATCCAGCAGCTTCTTGTAGCTTTTCCAACACAGCCAGATTCTTCTTGTCACCTTTTTTGTCGCCAGAACTGAAGATGCTGCGCATGGTTAGGTCAATATCCTTCGTCGTGCGCGCGGCCTTGATTCGCAGCTCCATCGCGTAACCGCCCTTCAGTACCCAGGGAAGCGCGATGGGCGGCCCCACATGAAACAGGCGCGCCAAGAGTCGGTCAAAGGCAACCTGACGCCGCAAACGCTGCAAGTCAACGCCTTGCTTCCCAGCAATATCCTTAAGCCTGTCCTCCAGTGCCCTTCGAAAGGCTGCGGCGGTCGCGTATCTCTTGGATTCCACTAGGCAGCTACCTTCTGGAAAAAGGTTCGCAGTTGTTTGTCGCCAGTGAAACGTTTCCTAGCCTCTGCAATTTCGCTCCTGCGAATCAGCCCTCGCCGTAGTCCCTCGCGCAGCGCTTGTCGAAGAGTGGCAGGCGGCACCTCTCCACGTTCGAGCAGATCAAGAATCGTTCGCATAGGTTTAGTTACGCGCACTCCATGAACAGCTCCAATGTCATCCTGGGGGAGATCAGCGAAATGCAGAACGAGCACACGGGGGATTTCGCTGTTTCGCCGGAAGTTTTTCGGGACGGTCATGTGCAGCTTCGCAGGCATTACATCGGAAAGGTCGTAAAGGCTCAGAGCAGTTTGATGGCTGTAGACTCCCTGCCCGGCCTCCCCACGATTCCTGGACCAGAGCGACCAAAGTATCAGATCAGGGCGCTCACCTCGCGGAAAGCTGGCCAGTCGATAGATTCCGCGATGCTCACGAATCCAGTTTCCCGCCTGAACGTGGTACGGGTGAGTATTCTCCGCAAACCCAGCGGCTTTGGCCTGTTTCGTCGTGAAGAAACCCCGCTGGTCTTCTGCAATCTCGTAGAGCCGCTTGGCGGCCTCTTTCCGCTCTTTTTGCATAGCACAATACTACAACTTATGTGAGGTATTGTGTAGTTCCGCGTTGGCCATCGGGTCTCCATTCAGAGGCTTTAGTGCACCCCGCTCTTTTCGTCTCCGCCTGAAATCCTCAGGAACGCGACATTCAACATTTGGCGGGTTTCCGATCCCCTGCGTTCCCAATGTGAAACTGTAGTTGCTCGATTGCCATTTCTGACTAGGAGCTTTCGGGTAAACTGTCAACCGCTTCGGAATCTACGAGTCGATTAGCGATTTAGATATGGCTGCTGGAAATTAAAAGAAGCCCAAGATGATTGAAACGTTCTTAACAAGCTACGACCCCTCCGACCTGCCTGGATTTAGTGTCGATCCGCTTGGCTTCGAAGCAAACTATCTATTCCTTGCCGACAAGATTCTGCCAGGCCTCACGAACGTAGCGTCACGCCCCCGGTACTTCGCACTAATCTGTACAGGAGTCCTCCTATGCGGAGATGTCACTAGTGCAACGCCACGCGAGACGGTTCAACGCCGCCAGGAGACAATTCTTCGGCTGGAACGGTTCTGGGCGCTAGCTAACGTGCTCGCACGTCCAGATGGGTCAGGCGGAGTCCGCGGCGTGACGTACGCAAAGACCTGGGCTGCTGAAATAGAACGGCAGGGCCAAACACGGGCCACCGCCAAGTATCCACTTCTCTCGCGCCAAAGCCAGTACGGCGCTATCGGTACCTATGCAAATGTTGCGGACGGTATGCGCTTTCTAAATCGCGAAGACTTCACACTTACCCCGGCACTAGGGGAAGTCACTGCCGAGGCTTTCCGAGATGAGACTGAACTGCCAGGGTCCCTCCGTCGCGCAGTCCTCGAGGACATGGACGTTCCTCTGGCAACTCTGGCGGCTTGGGGTGAACGAGCCCATGTCGAAGGCAAAATCAAACCGACGGAAGCCAAATGCCTTTCCGACGCTTTGCATTCCAATCCGATTAGGTCTTGCACGGCTGGTTTGCTCAAGCTTCACCCCTATACGAGCACCAAGGAAACTGAGCTACATCGCCTTGACCGAATATCTAGAATGCTCAAAAGAACTGGACAGCACGCCGACCTTCGCGAAGCACTCGTGTGCATATTTGAATTTGAATCCTGTTATCAGCTGGCTGTCCTCGCGCTAGAACGTCTTCTTTGGCTCTGCCGTCACCACGCAGCTGCCTCCGTCACACTAACCGAGTTGAACGGCGACGGAGTCTTGCAGCTGGTAAGGCAGCGGTTTCCCAACCAAGTGCGCCGATTGCTGGAGATTCTCGATAACGGAACGGAACCAGCTTTTCGACACGAGCTTGAGCGCCTGTCCGACGTGCGAAGATTTCTTGAAAAAGCCAGCGCTGCTGCGAATGACATAGAGGCTTTCGTCTGTGAGGTCGTTACCCGGCACTCTGACGTTCAACATGGAAAGTTTGATAGGGGACGCCGGAAAATGCCATGGCTTGAACGCAACGGTTCGCGAATTAACCTCACCATGACTCGTACTGGTGGAATGAACCGGGAAGTCACCCTACCCCAAAATATTCCACCCCATGCCTACCGTCTCAGCGCTGCCGACGCGTTGATCTTCACACCCAGTAAGGCTGCCCAGTCATGAAAGATAACCAAGACGTCAGCTCGCGGAAGCTAATTGACAAGGTCGTTTCTCGTCCCGAGCTTGGCCCTATGAGAGGTCTGCTTACTACCACGTACGAACTCCAGCCTGATTTCTTGGAGATGGACTTTCTCCCGTCAGCCTTCGGCTTAGGTGCCTGGGATGACCGCAGTTGGACTACACGCATAGCCCTTGAAAGACGTCTCTGTGAACTTGATGCGGCCATCATCATCACAGAGGCTCGCCGGTATCATGGCCGTCCCCGTTCGCTTCGCCTTGCAGTTCAACCAGCCGTCAGTCCTCGCGGATCAGCCCTCCACGCCAAAGTTACCCTTCTTCTTTTTGATCGCGGTGTTCGCCTAATTGTTGGGAGCGCCAATTTAACTGAACAAGGTTATCGCCGAAACCGCGAAGCCGTTGCTGTGATCACTGCATCACAGACCTCCCAGAAGGAGGCTGCAATAATTTCTCAGGCTTTGGTTGGCATGAGCGCCGCCTTGGCCTCTTGGCTCACGGACGAGGCCCAGAGTCTTATTGGGTGCTCCATCGAAACTTTACAGCCTTGGTTGAACGAAGGGACCGACCCCAATACGGCCTTCCTCTGGTCTTATGGGCAAACGAAACTCTGGCGAGAATACCTCGCACGGTGGCCAGTTGGCGAGCTTATCCAACGCATCTCCATTCTTTCTCCTTTTTGGTCCGAAGACGCTGGAATCACTCTGAAGGCTTTCTTGGCAGAGCTCAAAAAGTCTGGCGTTCTCGCCGCAGACGCTGAGGTACGGCTCTTAACGGATGCCTTCGAGGGGCCGGATAGAAAATTCATGCCCGTCCTGCCTCTCGGGTACGCAGCGTACGACTGGCTTGCTCTCGGGGTCAAAGCCACCGCTCAGGCAGTCAGTCCCATCATCCAGCCCGATGAGATTGGTGGGATGGAAGGCTTTACTGGCACGCGCCTTCTACACGCCAAGGTTGTTCTGATGGAAGGAACTCGTACCGCGTTAGCATACCTCGGATCAGCCAACTTCACTGCCCACGGCTGGGGGTTTCTGGCCAATCACGCCGCCAATGTTGAGGCTGGGTTAGTCCTCCGCCGTTCCATGCAGGGAGCCAGCCTAGACAAGTTGATCCCCGAACTTGTTGGGCAGGCGATTCTTCTCGGAGACGGCAACACGCGGGCTCTTCGTGCCCCGGTGAATGGTCCTGGAGACGAACCATGGCCAGAATTTATCAAGCAAATTCTCCTCTCACCAGCCGCAAAACGCGAAGACGAATTGGAACTTCGTATTGAAGTTACCACCGCCAGCGGGGAACTTTCTTGGTCCGCGAAGCTTTTGAATAAAGAAGGAATTCCAAGCGAAACCATCCTCCCGGTCGAAAGTGCGCGGGTCAACTCAAAAACACTTCATCTAGTACCTTTGTCTGCTCAAAATCTCACTCGACTGTTAACGGAGCAAGAAGTCTTGATTTGTTGGAGCGAATGTCCATCAGGCAGGCCCGTCCCGCTGAACATCGAATCTTCAGCGCGAACTTTATTGCCCATTTCTCCCGGGAACAAAAACATCGAAGAATCGTCGCTGCTTTGCTACTACCAGGGCAGAATCTCGTGGGAAGAGCTCTTTCCCGACCCCGACCTCGTGATGGGCCAGAATAGCGATGCACTTCTACCTGCGGCTCCCGGCGCGGGAGTGGACAAATCACGAATCCAGTCTTACCAAATCCGCGAATTCATAGAAGCCCTCACGGGATTGCGCCAAGACCTCCAAGCTGCTACTCGGACCGAACCGTCCATGCGGCTGGCCCTGCTCGGCCCCATCAGTCCCTTCGCACTCGCTCAGACAATCTTTGAAGCCACCAAATTAGGCCGCCGTACTCCAACAGCAGCAGCCTTCCAACTGGTGGAAATCCTTTCGTGTCTCAGATCTGCAAGAGCTTTTCCTGTTCCACAGAAGCTCTCTCAGGCTTGGGAGAAGCATTTGGAGGAAGCTACCAAGAAGACCGCACGCATTCTGGAACAGATTTTCTCCGGGCACCGTGAGTCCTTGCTCACAGGCAAGGCCTTCGGGCGCTACCAAAAGGCCGTTCTCGCGGGACTGAGGCTCAAAGTATGATCTCGCGCTCCGAGGATTTCGATTTGGGCCTTGATCGCACTCGTATTAAGGACCCCCAAGACGCTGCTCGCCAGCAGTACACGGTCGACGCTCTACTAGCGAGATTCTTCAATTCCCGATCCAGTCAGCGTTGTGAAATCCAAATCCTTGCCGATGAGGTGGGTATGGGCAAAACATATGTCGCCCTCGGCCTGGCGTACTCCATACTGTCCCACCTCAAGCAGACGCGAATCGAGGCGGACCTCGATGGCTGCTATCAGCGCGTACTGATTCTCACGCCCAACAATCACGCCCTCTATCGCAAGTGGGTCCGCGAAGTCGATGAGTTCAAGAGACGTTGCGTGCTTCCAGAACACCAGTCCAGCGATCTCTTTTTCTCTCCATGCCAGGTGGACCGGCTGGACGATTTAGCCGTCGCACTCCGCAAACCGGGACGCCAACCGCAGGTCATAGTAGCTCGCATGGGGCTTTTCGGCGGCGACAAACTTCATGATTATGATCTCAAACGTCGCTTTACCCTTGGCATCCTATTCCGCTTCTGGGGCGTGAGCTTCAATTACGACTATCGAAGACGGCTCCTCAAAGGAGCACCATCTCAATGGCCGAATCATGCTGACGGCCTTACGGAACTCACAGGGCAGGAGGACGAACGTCTTCCATTCACCGAAGAACAGTTTCTCGGTATTCTCAATTCCTTCAGAACCGAAGACCTGGAACGGGTGGAATCATTACTTGCGGACTGCCGCGAATTGGCTCAGCCATTTTTCCGTAACCGCGAGGATGCTTTTGGTACCGTCGAGAGAAAGCTCATAGACATTTACCGCCTGGCAACCCATCGCAGCATCTTGCGTGACTTCCCGCTTCTCGTCGTGGATGAAGCCCACAACTGGAAAAACGGGCCACTGGCTGGAACAAACGGCTTCGAGAATTTCAGCCAATACATTGCTCCCCACGTCCGCCGCGCCTTGCTCCTTACCGCCACCCCCTTTCAACTTCGACCTGAGGAGATGATCGAAATCCTCAAAGTCTCGGACTTCATGCAGCCATGTGCAACTCAAGCCGAGTCATTCGCCAGACGTGACCGCCTCAAGAAATTCCGCGAAGAAACAATACGCCCTGTACTCGCCAATTCCGAAAAGCATAGTCACACTTTCAGTCGAACATGGGTGAGAATCCCGCACCGCGTTACCCAGGAAACTCTAAACGCTGCTTGGGATTCGCCTGACTCAATTGCCGCTCGAAAAAAAGTACGATCTCTTGCCTTATTGGAAGGCGTTATCAGCTCCCACAGCGCGGAGCTAGCAACGATAATCTCCACTGCTATCGCCGGCGCGGACCCTGACATTCGCCATTTCCTCAAAGAAGCCTTGTACCTTGATGCGTATAACGCTGATCTCTCGTCCGAGCTGGGTAAGCTGGTAATTCGCCACCGACGCCAGACTGATCATCGCCTCTTTCGCATCGGCATTGAATACGGACAGCTCCCAGAATCCCTTTTTTCTAGACCGGACGGCCATATACTCCACGCCGCGCCAGGCCTGGACATTCGGGGCGAAGCTGAGTTGCCCCAATTCCTATTGATGCGGTGTGTATCTGAAATGAAAGAAGGCAAGGGGCGATCCTCTCTCGGTAGCGACATCACAGGTTGCTATTCCACGCTCCACGAAAGTTCCGAAGGGCGACGCGTTAAGCAGTCCTTAAAAGAGTCGCAGGCGGGCCGCCTCTACTTGGATCTCCTCTTCGGTATGGTGAACAAGCGCCATGACCCCAAGCACCCCAAAGTCTCATCTGTCGTTAGCGAAGCACTCCAGCACTGGAAACGCGGTGAGAAAGTTCTCATTTTCTGCTTTCGCATTAACACCGCCGAACGTCTGCGGGACATTATCAGCGACAAAATCCGGGGAGAGTTGGCGGTTGGCAAGAAAAAATGTCTTGGCGGTGAAGCCCAACTTAAGACGCTGCGCGCCCGACTGACCGGGCGCGACCGCGACCTCATTGTTCTCGGGCTAGACCGCATGCTTTGGTCCTTCGCGTGGGCCCATAGAGCGCAGCTCACATTCCGCCCCGAGCAGTTCATCCTCGATGACAGCGAGCTATCGCAACTGGCACGTCTCTCCCTTCTTCACGGAGTCGATGTAACTGGCGAGCGCGTGGACCGCGTTTTTCTCAACCGAGCCACGGAGCACATTCTTGCCAAGCGCTTTCTTGCGCTTAACCCCGAGACCCCTGAGCTCTCCCGGTTACTCAGACAGATGAGCAACTCAGACTGGATTGCTGATCCATACGGGCTTCAGTACCGTGGCGAACACGAAGACCAGAGCGAGGAAACCTCGTCCTTTGACGAGCGAGGCTGTCACTACAAATACACGGCTAGTGAGCGGGAGCCGGTTCCGGCCAGGGTCAGTGATCTTGAGGATGCCCTCAGGTCCACGCGCCGCCGGGCCCGCACACAGAAGCAAATTCCACTGATCGACTCCTACGCACTCGCCCCCAGCCTTTGGCTCGGAGGTGCGCCTCAGGGACTTTGGCAAGAAAGCGCATCCATTAAAATCGCCGCTACCCTCCGTATGCTCCACGACTACCTTTGGCAGCTCACTGACCCAGGTGGGACCGAACAGTTCTCTCAAGTGCATCCCGGAGAGTTCGACTTCTATACTAGAGCATTGGTTCTTCAGGCTCTCCGGCGCGCCCTGCTTCGCGAGTCTGTGCTGTTACGTCTCCTACCCCAACGAAGTGACCTCGACGAATCCGGCTGGGGAGAGCTTTTGGCCAAAGCATTCTTTGCCGACCTCCCTAACCAACACGAAAGCATGGCTCAGCGGATTGCTGTGTTTCTTGAAGACCTCAAAGCGGCCAGCGGTGACATTGCCGAACCGAGTTCTGCTAGGGGTGCTCTCTACGAGGCAACCCGCTTGCGAGACCAACAGTTTGTGGCACTGGTCAAAGGCGGCGGAGGCAACATGATCGCTACTCGTGATCGCATCTTCACGGGGTTCAACACTCCACTCTTGCCTGAGATTTTAATTTGTACCTCAGTAGGTCAAGAAGGAATAGACCTTCACCGACACTGCCGTCACGTTGTTCATTATGATCTTGCATGGAATCCGGCAGTGCTTGAGCAGCGCACTGGTCGTGCCGACCGTATCGGCAGCAAGACTTTTCGCGAGCGCGATGCCGCTATCGATGCGAAGACGGTCTCTCTTGAAATTGGGGTGCCATTTCTCGCCGGAACCTACGATGAGCGTATGTACGAAGAGCTTCGCCTCCGATCCCAAACCTTTGAAGTGCTCACGGGAGGCGACTTTGCTGCTGACCACGCCGAGGGCCAGGACGATATTCCAGAAGCCCAAGGCAAAGAACTGGGTCTTTCCGTGCTTCCCCTGCCTCCGAAAATGATAGAAGACCTCAGAGTTAAGCTTCAGGTCTGGGAGCCCGAGAAAATCTCTCGACGGAGTACTTAATTATGCGACCAAAACTAACTGATTTCCCACTTCGGGCGAGTTTCGCGCTTGACCGGCCAGCAGAGTCCCAGTGTAGTAGTAGAGTTCAACGTTTTGCTCTCAGACCGTGAGGGTCCGAGCGCTCGTTCAAAGTTAGGACTGCAACCCCGATCCTAAGCTGGCACTTCCTCGATTACGCTGTGGATTTGGACAAGTGGCATCGAGCAGTAATTGATGCTGAGGTCACTCTGTGATAACAAGTTCGTACTGCTTCTCTGCGACTCAGACGGCAGTAGCCTAAATGACGCCACTCGAAAAGTTTCTCTACGACGTTCACGAGATTCATTCGTCCCGCGCAGCCGTGGACGAAACCCCTTACTATGGTTCACTCGAAACCCTCTTTAACGAAGTCGGCAAGAGCTTAAGGCCGCGCGTTCGCTGCATCATTCATATCAAAAACCAAGGGGCGGGCTTGCCCGACGGGGGCCTCTTCACAGCCGAGCAGTTCGACACAAAGTCTGACCGCGCGCCCAAGGAAGGCCAACCTCCCTCCCGCGGAGCCATCGAGGTGAAGGCTCCGAGCGAAGATGCTATGCGCGTGGCGCTCGGTGAGCAGGCTACGCGCTATCTGTCCAGATATCGCCAAGTGCTTGTCACAAATCTACGTCAGTTCATTCTCGTTGGGCTTGATTTAGATGGAAGCCCAGCTATCCTCGAAAAATACGAACTGGCAGATAGCGAGACGAATTTCTGGAAAGCCGCTGCGCATCCTCGCAAGACCGACGAAGTACATGGATCACGGTTCGCCGAGTACTTAAAGCGAGTCATGCTATACGCTGCCCCGCTTGCAGCGCCAGAAGACGTTGCTTTCTTTCTCGCCTCTTATGCGCGGGACGCCCTTGCTCGCATCGAAGGCGTGGATCTTAATGCACTCACTGCCATCCGCAGTGCCCTTGAAGAAGCGCTTGGACTCAAATTTGAAGGGAAGAAGGGTGAACATTTCTTCCACTCCAGTCTGATTCAGACGCTTTTTTATGGTGTGTTCTCGGCATGGGTCCTTTGGTCACGCAAGCACCCATCCGCCACAGGAAACCGTTTCGACTGGAACACTACAGCACGCCTCCTGCGCGTTCCTGTGATCCGTAAGCTCTTTCATGAAGTTGCTGATCCTGGACAGCTCGAAGCATTAAACCTGACCGAAGTCCTGGATTGGACTGCGGCAGTTCTGAATCGCGTGGACCGGACGCAGTTTTTCTCAAGATTCCGAGAATCGGCGGCTGTGCAATATTTCTACGAACCATTCCTTGAGGAGTTCGATCCTAACCTACGCAAGCAACTCGGCGTTTGGTACACCCCACATGAGGTTGTGAAATACATGGTAGAGCGGGTGGACACCGTGCTTCGCGAAGAGCTCAACCTACCCGACGGCCTCGCCGACAAGAATGTGTACGTTCTCGACCCCTGCTGCGGCACGGGCTCGTACCTCGTCGAAGTCTTGAAGAGGATTCACGAAACACTGAAGATGCGCGGGGACGACGCCCTCATCGCGGCAGACCTCAAGGAAGCCGCGAGAAATCGTGTCTTCGGTTTCGAGCTTCTGCCAGCTCCCTTTGTCGTATCCCACCTCCAACTTGGTCTACTGCTCCAGAATCTGGGTGCACCACTACCTGAAAAGGGCGATGAGCGCATTGGGGTCTATCTCACCAACGCTCTGACCGGCTGGGAACCTCCTAAGGAGCCAAAAAAGAAGCTCCTCTTCTCGGAACTCGAAGAAGAACGAGACGCCGCTGAACACGTCAAGCGCCAGACCCCCATCCTCGTCATTCTTGGCAATCCCCCATACAATGGTGTAGCCGGTGTTGCCGTAGAAGAAGAACGCGCATTATCAACCGCCTACAGGACTACCAAGAAGGCCCCGCCACCTCAAGGACAAGGTCTAAACGATCTCTACGTCCGCTTCTTCCGGATGGCTGAACGTAGAATCGTCGAAATGTCTGGGTACGGCGTCGTATGCTTCATTTCCAACTATTCATGGCTCGACGGACTCTCGTTTACCGGAATGAGAGAGAGCTATCTGGAGAAATTCGACCGGATTTGGATCGACTGTCTCAACGGTGACAAATACAAGACCGGAAAACTGACTCCGGACGGCGAACCCGATCCGAGCGTGTTTTCAACTGAATGGAACCGGGAAGGAATCCAAGTCGGCACAGCAATTAGCCTTATGGTACGAAAACAATCGCATGCAACAACGGATTCGATCCAATTTGAGACTTTCTGGGGAAAAACCAAGCGAGAGCAGCTACTTAAATCCCTTGCCCAGTCCAATTACGCGAATCTCCAACCAGCCATTGGAATGGGTTTGTCCTTCATGTCAGCCAAAATCGGGAAGGGCTACAACTCCTGGCCATTGCTGACAGACTTGTTCCCGACATTTTTCCCCGGTGTGAAGACCAGCCGGGATAAGCTCCTTACTGATTTTGACAAGGACGTACTGATCAAGCGGATGCGGTCCTTCTTTGATCCCGAGATAAGTTACAAGGAATGGCGTGAGCAAAACCAAGGTTTGGCTGAGAAGACGAATCGGTTTCATGCAGAATCAGTACGTGACTACCTCGTCCGGCGAGGTTTTAAGCCAGAGAATATTGTCCGCTACCAATACCGACCTTTTGATGTCCGCTGGCTTTATTGGGAACCTGAAACCAAACTTCTCGACGAAAAACGATCTGAATATTTCCCGCTAATAAGGCCCGATAACGTGTGGTTGACAGCTGGTCAGCGCAATAGGAAGGAAGACTTCTATCAGCCCCAATTCACAAGAGTTCTAACGGACCATCACATCGTCGAGTCGAACGCTGGCATGTTCCCTCTGATGGTAACTCCGGAAGGCAACGCGGCTCCGCTGTATCAGTCCAAACAGGATTCACTGCAGGCCAACCTATCCGAGAGAGCGAACAAATTTCTGATTAAGTTAGGGTGCAAACCCGAGGATATTTTCTACAGCACGCTCGCCACGTTGAGTTCAGTTCAGTACAGCAGCGAAAACGCGGGGGCCCTCCGCCAAGACTGGCCGCGCATTCCGTTGCCAGACTCGCAAGAACTTCTCGCCGGTTCAGCGCAGCTTGGCCGCCAAGTATCGTTGCTATTCGATAGCGAATCTCCGGTTAAGGGAGTCACAGTCGGCGATATTCGCCTTGAGCACAGACTCAGCGGCGTTACCATGCGCGTCGGCGGAGGCAATCTCAAGGAGTCCGATCTCGCACTTACCGCAGGTTGGGGCCATGCGGGCAAAGGTGGCATCACCATGCCTGGTAAAGGGAAGCTCATCGAGCGCGAATTCTCGGCCATTGAGCGTAAAGCCCTCCTCGACGGCGCAAAGGCATCCGGCCTTGCCGACAGACAGCTTTTCAGTTCTCTCGGCGAAACGACCTGCGATGTTTATCTGAATGACATCGCGTTTTGGTCCAACATCCCCATCCACGTTTGGAACTACACAATCGGCGGCTATCAGGTAATCAAAAAGTGGTTGTCTTATCGAGAGGAAAAGTTATTGGGCCGAGCCCTGACCAAAGATGAAGTGCGATACGTTCAGGAAATGGTTCGCCGTATCGCTGCTATTCTCTTGCTGGCCCCATCGCTTGATGCAAATTACCAGGCCGTAAAAGCCGACACATTTCCTTGGATTCTCGATTGAAACTGTCAACCTGAATCACCGGACAATAATTCGGTTAACCATTCCGAACAGAGATCGCGCTGTTACAGTTCTTGTTCGCTTATCGCACCACAACGCTTGCAAATGAAGGATCGATCCCACTGCGCACGTTGTCGGCGGTAGGTAGAGTAGTTGTGCTTCGACCAGGCTACAAGAAGACAAACACAAACGCTAGCAGAGAACACGATGTACATCGCCAGGGGCAAGGAAGAAAGAGTCGAGGAGTTCGTGGTAATTGTATTCACATAAAACACGATCCAGCCGACCGATAAGAACGCCAAGAGAGACCAGCCGAAGAGTCTTCGATAGGACCATTTCTTTGGAGGAGTCAGCATCTTTGAAATATCGGTCTGTTGTATCCCTTCTGTGGTTGCTCTGCCCACTACCAGGTCAGGCCCATCACTCCCGACCACCATGCCCCGGAGCCGCATGCGCGTTCTCACGCGGCGAAGCCCCTCTTGGTAAACGAGAGACACCTTCTTTAGGTCCGTGCTCCTGCAGTTCGGGCACTGTAATTCCATAGGCCCACCCCTTCCCGCCCCATACGGGTGTATGCCTTTTCTGATTAATTCTCTCTGCAAGCGGTTGCCCGTGTTCGCAACCAATCCTCTGATGCCGAATGTCGAAGGCGCACAATGCTGAGCAGAAATTGAACTTCGCATTACGCCTTGCCTCCTTGCCGACCGGCGGCGTGGCGCGACATTTTCTGGGCCATGAAGAGAAGTAGCCGCCTGTCAGCTTCATCGACCTTGCTGAGCCGTTGGCGAAACTTCATCATGTAACGGCCATCCTTGCCTGAATTGTCCCAGGCAGCAGTCCGCCGATTAGAAGAATCCGGAAGCGGAGGCGGATGCTCCCCATCATAGAACAGTTGATAGAGAGGAATCTCGAGCGCCCGAGCCATCTTTTCCAAGGTTTCAATGGCCGGAACGGTGTGCCGGTTCTCTACGCGCGAAATGTAGCATCGAAGCAAGCCTGTGCGCTTTTCGATGTCCCCTTGAGATAGCTTTATCTCTTCGCGTACGGCGCGTAGGCGGTTGCCAATTATCATATAGCACCCTGCACTGGGTACAATCATACAACGAGCGCTCGTTGTTTTTCAATGAGCTCTTAGGTGAGGTTTCTTGGACTTGGGAGGCCGACCGCCTTTGCGCTTTTTGCGTCTCGCTTGTAGCTGCCTGAAGTATTCAGGGCCGCGCTTGGCGATTTCCTTCCCACCCTTCCGTCCAAGTTTGACGGCGGCGGGATCTTTAGCTTTTGCCAAAATTCAGAAGCGGTAGCTTCGACTCCAACCGTATTATGCATGAGCTGCCATTCCGTACCAACGTTTCCTCGCCTTGCGCAAACTTCTGAGAAATCCTGGGACCAGAAATAAGCAAAGACCAGGTTGCTGTCGTGCCAGTTCGCGATACTTTCGGAATTGACCACAATGCGTCCTGAATGCTGTAAGCATTTGGGAAGACCGACCGTAAAGATACACAAAGCCTCTAACGCGACGTCGATTTTAGAAGTTTCTTAGGCCTCAAGAGAGCTTGCGAGTCTTCGAGAAGTTTTTGGAGCTTTATATTTGCTCTACGAACATCGCCATCAGACCACCCATCTCTATCAGCCCAGTAATTGCCTTTAAAGAAGCAGCGCTCAGCGAGATCTCGGTCGATGTCACGAAGTTCGATGGATGCTTCCATCCAGAGACGGGACAGGGCTTCTTCGGTCTCGATGTTTCGCCTAAACTTGACTTTTTCCTTGCTTGACCGAGCGAGATAGGGTCGATCTAATCGACGGAAATACAGAACTGTTTCGTTCAACGCGACATACAGCGCCTTGATTGCGCGACGCTCTCTTTCGCCGCGCTCAAGCTGTTCTTTACGGAGCAAGCCGAACCAACCAAGTAAGGAATCAGCCGCCTTCAGTAGAGCTGATGCTTCAGCGACCATGATTCACCGCCTCGCCTAAGCCCAGCTTTCTCCTCATAGGCCTCTCTGCTCAATAGACTGATACTGTGTCTCGACCTCTGGCGTCACGGACGGCTGAATTCGGATCATCGCGGATCGAAAGGATTCATTGGTGATGTCCTGGAGCCGCTTGAGTGCGTCTCTGGCAGCCTCGTCTACTAGAAACCGTATGTCGCTGGCCGAATAACCAGTGAGCGATTCGGCCAAACCCCTGCGGTCGAAGTCGGCAGCGACCGGCCTGCCCTCAAGGTGGAGCGCAAGCATCTCGCAGCGAGCTTCTATGTCTGGAGGCCCAACATATATAAGTTTGTCGAGACGCCCCGTCCGCCGTACCGCCGGATCGATTTTCTCCGGTTGGTTTGTCGCGGCGATCACAAAGATCTTCTTCTCCGAACAGCTGTTCAAGTGCGCCAGGAACTCGTTGACTTCTTCCGCTTTATATTGCTGGTGACCTCCTAGGTCCGCTCTCGATGGAACTAGTGCTTCGAATTCATCGATGAACACCACAGCAGGCGCTTGCTCGGCAGCCGCATCGAATAGCTCACGAATCCGAATAACACTCTGGTGGACGTAGGGGCTTGCCAGCTCCGAGGGTATGATTTCAACAAAGTAATGCCCAAGCTCCTCGGCGAGTTGTCGCGCGATGTAGGTCTTACCGCAGCCTGGCGGACCGTAGAGAAGGATGCCATTCGGGATAGAGAGACCGTACCGCCGATAGGGCTCTGGATTCCTAACCGGCTCGACAACCTCACGACGTAAAAGTTCCTTGAGGGCATGCATGCCAGCGACTTTGTCGAGACCTTGTCCTGTTGCCGAGGACGGCGGCCTCGAACGCATCTTTGAGGAACTATCCTGTGAGCTGAGTTCCTCCGCCCTTTCACGGCCCAGCGCATTGTTAAGCCCGGACAAGGTTGTTATGCACGCCTTGGAACTGGCTGGAGCAAGGCATCTGTCAACGATCCGGGAGAGTTCCTCTCCACCGAACTTCGACCAGCGCAGCAGGGCAGGCACCCCACCTGCAAGTTGCCCGTATTCAATACCAGTAGTGAATCGATAGAATGCGCTCGCGACGAGACGGACCTGATCCACCTCCACTGGCGCTGGACCATCCAGGGGGAGTAAGGTGCACATAGATTTTTCGTCGGTTGCGAGCCACGCTAGGGAAGGTTTGAAGTCCGGGTACATCTGAACAGAGTGGCCTCGGTCGACGACATCGAGCATAGCTTGGAACAGACGCTTGAGACTGCCCTGTTTCGCCTCGATCATGCTCTCGTCTTCCAGACGGCGACCGCGCAACCCCAGCACCGCGCCCGTTGAGTTCGCAGGAGACTCCTCGGTCGTGAGCAGTTGGAGGACAGTAAGAACTTGCGGAGGCTGAGTAGTCCACCACTCTTCCAAGCGACCCGCACGCGGCGGAGAGCCCTCGGGGCAGCGCACAAGCAGCAGTGTTGTCTCATTGTCACCAGACGAAGTCAAACCGTATAGTTCACACCGATCATCTGTGTGCAGCACCTTCGTCACAGCAGGCAGGCCTGCCAATGAGTGTCCCGTTGCGAGGGTTGGCCTCTTTTTTATCATCAGATTCAAAACTTTCGGAGCCCGGAACGCACTGCGCGCTCACGAGTCGCTTCGGCATTTCCCTTTGGCTGAAGCTTCCACAGCGCGCGGACGACTTCTCTCAGGCCCTCGCCATTTCCGTCAGAAACTGCTACATGTCCCTTAGTAATGAAATTTCGTGCTTCGGTTGAATCGATAAAAGGGGTGTTAGGCTGACTCAGAGAATCAAAGATCTCACGCCAGAACCAATCGTGTTTGAAGAGTACCCGCCAACGTAATGATTCGATTTCCTCACTTGCCCGTTGTATCGCCTTGGCATCTCCCTTTGACGCTGCACGCTCCAGCTCACGCCGAAGCATTTCCAGTTGTTGCTTCTCAAGTGAGGTACCAAATTGTCCGACAACTTCTTCTGCGACCTCAACAAGTTCTACGAACTTTGTTTGTTCCACCGGGTTCCGATCTGAAGCAGCACGGCGTTCGAGGCGTCCAAGTCGGCCACGGACCGTCTTAGAATCCTCGACGGTGCGTCTGGCGTCGTCCGGATCAGCTTTCCCGGCTGTGGTGCTGGTAGAGGGTGCCCTGGCATCAAGTTCGTCAAGATCGCGGCGGAGATCTTCGAGTTCCGTTTGTGTGGCCACGTCGGATGAAGTGCGCTCCAGCTCTTCGAGCCGCTTGCGGTATGTCTGGGTCTCAGACACCACTGTCTGCGAGAGGTTCGAAAAGTCCTGTTCTTCGCGCTGAGGAACATACAAGCGTCCACTGAAGTGTTGATTAAGGTGTGGTACGAAAGCCTCGACGGTGATGAGCCTCGACGGGTTAACTTGAATGGTCACCTCGATCTCCGCCCCTTCTGGCACAGATCGCCGGACGCCATTGTGGCTCAACAGGACATTTCCCACCCATTCGTTAGCATCCGGGTCGTCGAGGAATTCGCCTTCCCAGAGCTTAATCGCAAGGTCGGAATCCGGCTTGTCTGGGATCAGCGCATGGGTCGCGCGGTACTTAACTGTCTTTTCCGTTGGCAGAGGGGTCCCCTTAGAGAACACGGGATCTAGTGCCGCATGCCCTCCAGGATTCACGACCTCGAAGGACAGTGTATGAGGGAGGGGTGGTGCCGACGGAACCAGCCCGTGCCTTACCCGAAACTCTGGGGTATCTGTTTCAAGTAATTGCCCTCGCCCGTCACGAGCGTAGACCCAAAAGGTTGTGATGTCACCTTCCTTCAGAGGGACGGAAATCTCGAAAAACCCATCTTTCAGCTTGATCCATCCGCTCGTCCAGAGCCCGCCTTCTGAGTCGAGCTTGATTTCGATATCTCGGGTTATTTCCACCACGCGTCCCGCTACTGTAGAGTGCGGCTCAGCGCTGACCGAATCGTAGGCCAACTTTAGGTGCACGCAGTCCCCGGTTGTGGGGGGCGTGGAGACCGTGGACTTCTTAGTCATCTCAAGAGTAGATGCATAGACCGCCGCGCCGCGTCCAACGACGGTCATGGGGTCTGCTGAAAAATCTATAGGGGCACCCAGTCGCGCGGCCAACATCGCACGTAAGAGAGGAGATTGAGTCGGACCACCAACAAGGAGAATGCGGTCCAAGTCTGCTCCAGCTAAGCGCGCACCTGCCAGCGCTTCTTTCGCAAGGATGCAGCATTTCTCTAACATGGGGTCCATGAGTCCCTCAAGCTGCGCACGCGTGAGCGGCACTTCCATCTCGATAGACTCTCCGGAGTCGTCCTTTCCCAGATCGAACAACGAAACGACAACTTGGGCGTCTGTAGATAGGTCGATCTTGGCTTCCTCCGCCTTGACCCTCAGTCGGGAAAGTAACGCGCTGCGTGCGGCGTGCGGCCCGGATGCCCGTAGATCGTAGTTCGCTTCGAGAGCTGGAAGAAATACGTGCTCAACGATCGAGCGGTCGATGTCCTTGCCACCGAGGAGGTTGTTCCCGCGATGTTCAAGAACATTCAACCGACCCTCTCGGGTCGAAACCACCGCAATATCAAGTGTTCCACCGCCCAAGTCAAAGACTAGCCAGCGCTGGTTAGCACTTTCTGGGCGCGCGCCGTAGCCGATAGCAGCAGCTATGGGTTCCTGAATCAGTGGCGCTTCCTGCAGTCCTGCAAGTTCGGCCGCACGGGCAGTAGCTTCGCATTGAAGTGCCCCGAATGCAGCTGGAACGGTGATCACAGCAGTGGTCACATCCACTCCGGTCTGCCTACGAACATCTTCTCTCAGAGACTTTAGGACTTCTGCAGAAAGCTCCTCTGCCGAGAGTTCTCGCTGGGCGGCGGGGAATCGCTTGCGATCCTTCTGTCCCATCCAGCGCTTAAACTCGATGGCTACGTTGTCAGGGTCCGTTAGGAGTGCCGCATACGCCCGGCGTCCTACGATCACCCGCCCCGTCTTCAGGATGTGCACTGCGGACGGGGTCACGTTCATCTGGTCGTTGTTCTGGAAGACCCTCACCGCCCCGGCCTCCCACCGCGCGATGCAGGAGTTTGTCGTTCCCAGATCAACTCCATAATCAACTGTCTTGGTCATTCAACCACCTTAATATATTCCTGCGGCTTTACAGGAGAACGCTTCACAATGATTTGTCCGGCTTTTATGACCTGTCCGCGCCAGGTCACTGTCGGCGCAACAGTCTCGTCAATGATAGCGTGCCCATCCGGTAGCCCGTGATCTTCTCGAACTTCGAGAACTTCAGGCACCATCCCGGGATCGTAAGGCCGCCCGGAGAAATCCACCACTTCGATACCCATTCCCTTCAGTGTCTCAGTGATACGACGGACGGCGTGACGAATCCCTGCCCCTTCGTTGCTGTCCCTTAACAACTCTCCGGTACGACTGAGCCGCCAACACTCCAGAGCGAGGGCACATGCCCCCTCCGTTTCCAGGGGCAGCTCGGCAGGTATCGTTTTCGAGTTCATCGGATTCCTACTTCACGAGCGCATTGTACTGTTTTACGAGAGCTGAATCCTGGTCGTTCAGGTCGTTATAAGTTTTGAGGTCGCTTTTGTTGGCTGCAACTAGCGCACGTACTTTGGCTAGCAGTGCATTGTGTGTCTTCACCTTGGCGTTGTAGTCGTCGATGTCAATCTGAACTCCCGCTTTCTGTTGTTCATCAAGTGATTTAAGCTCAGAGTTAAGTGTTTCCATTTGTGCATCCAAGCTAGTGAGCTCGTCAATTACAGGTTTCAATTGTGCTTCGAGCGGCGCCATCTGCGCTCGTTCGGAATCAATCCGAGCCTTGAGTTCGGACAACTGAGAATTCTGGGATGTAGTCGGAGAGTCAGTTGAGTCATAGCTGGGGCTCGACTGAGGTGTGTAAGTGGAATCCGAGGTCTGGTTTGAGCTGAATGCTCCAATGACAATCATAGCGACTATGGCGGTTACTGCGATGCCGAGGTGCCATCGATCAATCTTCCGCAGCGGGAGCTTTCCCAGAAAGCGATAGCCGCTGGCTCCAGTGTTGATGACCCGGTAGCGCGCGACTGGGAAGATTGGGACAAAGAGTGCTACAAAGTAATACGTCATCACATATGAGCGACTCTCCTCGTCGTAATCTGATTTACCGTACAATGTGAATCCAAACCCATTAATTGTCCTCAGCGACGGCGCGGATGCAATGGGCTTAAGCGCCCCGAAAACTCGCTGCTTGCGGGCTGCCTCACGAATCTGCGCTAATCCGTGTTCAATTCGGATTGCACCTACTGTGTCTTGGGCCAGCTTGAGCGCCTCTTCGTGTAGTTTTTCGGATGAGACAAAATCGTCAGCCCACGTGTAGTCGGTTGCGATCGCACTCAGGCAGAGAGCGGTTTCTTCACGCGACTCCTGGACTGCATGGTAGTTCGGTGGCATGAACTGAATCACCTTCTGGAGCTCTGGCTCGATTGTGGCGCGAAAGTGCCTGAGTTCCGCGTCGCACATGCTCTTGTTACGCTCGCCAGCATCCTGCTCACGAATAATCTTTGAGCCAAACTCTTCGCGAACGGAGCGGCACAATGCTTGAAAGCGATCAACTGCGGGAGAGGCAATATCGTGTTGGGCAGTTGACGCCCACGACCCAGTGTCGGCCAATGCTTCCAGGGCCGTCATAATCCGGCGGACGGTTGGTGTGTCATCGCGAGCAAGGGCATCTCGAGCTGCCACTACCAGGGGCTCTGCAGCCAATCCAACCGCTTCGTCACGCAGTACGTCGACTTCTGAAGGGAATGCCGCTGGCTCGAAAGCCCCACGTTGTTCGATTTCCAAAGTGCGAACCCAGTAGTCGTCACCAGAGACGACCTTATGCCATGCTCGGAGCGCTCTGATCCAGACCGGGATACCAACATCGTCAAAATTAACTTCGAACGCAGCAAAGAGGCCCCGAAGAGCCTCATCATGGTCCCGCTCGGCTCCATCCGGTACGCTGGAGGGAGCTTGCACTTTGGTTTCCCGAGACTCAGGTGCCATGTGAAACCAGAAGATCCTATCGCTGAGCCGCTGGGTGGGATTCTCAAGTCGGCCGACAGCCGCCCGAATATAGGACTCCGTGCGGGAAATCTCGCCCAACAGTGGCATGTCGGCGTCGGTCGTATTCGCGACACCTAGCAAAACCGCGCGCCTCATGCTTCCCGCAGCTTTGTGAATCTCGGATAAACTGGCGTCACCCGAGAGCCGCAAGGCCCGATAGGCATTTGTCCGAAACCTGTCAGGCACCAACATAGTTGGGCAAGTTTAGCAGCTTCTCGAAAAACACGCCTGTCATGCTCTCGGAGATATAACGTTTGAGTTACTCATCGCGTAGATACATGAACCTCGTGGCAAAAAGGCACAGTTGAGACCGACCGAAGTAGATCCCAATACTCCTCTAGATCTTAGAATCGTTGCAGCGATTTGCGCGTACCCAACGTTCGCGCCCAATCTTGGTCGATTCAGACTTCGCAGCCGACTTGTCCCGCTCTCCTCTTTTGGCCGCTTGGAGATTGCCGCGTCCCGGCGAGTAAGCCCCCTCGCCTCCGGTCTCCACTAGCACGCATCGCGCCACGGAACGCCTGTGTCACTCCAGCGTGCGACCCGTTCCAACCTGGACACACCAATCTCTCCGCTCCCGTCCTCTATTTCGGGACCTTGCCCCCTCGATGTTTGGTGAAGGGGGCAAGAAGCTCCCGAAACAGGAGAACAATCATGAAAGTGGAGCAAGCAAAACAGATCGTTAGCAGGGCAATCGAAGAACTCAGTCAAGCTCTCGAAAGGGGCCACAGTGAATCACTGAGAAATTACCTCGCGGCGATTGGCCGATTCCATCGGTACAGTCTGCGGAACGTGATGCTTATCGCATCTCAGAACCCAACAGCTACGCACGTCGCTGGCTTCCACACGTGGCACAAGCTTGGACGCTTCGTAAAGAAAGGCGAGAAGGGAATTTTGATTCTCGCTCCAATCGTTCGATCGAAGAGCCAAACCGTGGAACAAACCGAAACCGATGAATCATCAACCCCTGTCGGCTTCCGGGCCGCGTATGTGTTCGACATTAGTCAGACGGAAGGTCAGGAACTTCCTGAGATTGGCAACGTCAATGGCGATCCCCGCGAATACCGCGACCGGCTAGGCAATTTTGTCATCGACCAAGGCATTCTTCTCGAATACTCGCAAGACATCACCCCTGCTCGCGGTACCTCCGTAGGCGGCAAGATCACGTTGTTGCCGAACCAGACGCCCGCCGAGGAATTCGCCACGCTGGCCCATGAAGTCGCGCATGAATTGATGCACCGTGACGAGCGCCGTGCCAGCACTTCAAAGCGCAGCCGCGAGACGGAAGCCGAGGCCGTAGCGTTCGTGGTCTGCCAAGCAATCGGGCTTGAAACCGGGTCTGCCGCACAGGACTACATCCAGCTTTACGAAGGTGACGCCAAACTTCTGTCGGAGAGCCTAGAGCACATCCGGCAAACTGCCACTCGCATTCTCAGCTCTGTCGGCGCGGAAGAATCATCCGCGCCACCCGCCTAGGTAGGGCGGTTATTTGACTTGCTCGTATCAGGATACTTCTGCCTTCTCTCCCGCGCTCCCCAGCTTTGCGCGTTCCAATACCCAAATGATGTCGAGCATAATTGGTTTGCCGGGCCAGAGTGATCTGAGGAATTCTTGCCACGCAAGATAAATCTCTTTGTTAATTCCAACGAGTGAGAATTGGCCGCCAAGCAGCGCTCTTTCAACCATCCGAGGAGTTGAGCCTGGCAGATGTTCCTTGAGACGCTCGGCAGTGCGCTCTGCGAGATGCCGCCGCACTGAAACAATTCTCGTCTCGTATTCCCTCTGGAATTCCCGCGCCATGAAGCGCATTAGGAGGCTATCGAGAGGAACGTGAAGGAAAGGAATGAGTTTATCTGCGAGTTCCTTATCCGGGCGCTTCGCCCAATCAACATACACTTTGAGGAAAACGTTCACAGGCTTTTGAGCCTGTCCGTAAGAGAGTTTTTCATTACGGTTAGTCTTAAACGACGAAATGATCCGATCACACGTTTGCGCGTGGACGCCGTCAAAATGTTCGCGTGTGACATGACCATAGAATTTAGGAACGGTTTCAGTCATCAGGTCCGCGAACCTATCTACGCCCCCTTCCTCCAAAACACGACCAATGGCTGGAATATACGCCATCATCGCCAACGTTCGAATGATGGCCTCAGGTTCTCGGTTTGAAAGTAGAGCAACGAGTTCTAGCTTTTCCATTTATCGCCCGAGAATTCGCTTCGATTTGAAAACTGACTTTGTCACTCCTCTACTATCGTGCCGTCGTTTTGGACTCGAATTGTGAGCCAATCATATTTCCCGGCTTCAATAACCTTTTCAATGCTTCTCTGCACGCGCCGCCTCTTCGGGGACTTGGTCTCGCGGTCGAGCAACACAATTTCCTTTACCGCTTCTGAGCCCTTCATCCCACAAAACACAACATAGTCCACAGGATGGAAAAGCACCTTGGCATCGTCAGCATTGAGCCGCCTCGGAGCAAAGACGGGGTCTATTCTCCTGATCGCCCGACGGGCTATTCGCCGACCCTCCACCCGTGCCTTCTCTCGAAGAGCTTCTTCGATTTCGTCTATTCGTTCCTCCTCGCGATCCAACCGATTGTCCCTTGATTCGAGGATATCCATCCAAGCCTTTTGTGGTTTAGTCTTGAGATAGACCCTACAATCGCTCAATCTGAAAAGCTCGCCGCAGCACGGGCACAGTCCGAATATGTTCCTTTGGATTGAGAAGAAACGAACTATGTCAGCAATCATTTGCCGCTCTCCGGTTTATACACGGACATGGATACTTTCTTTGATCTGACCAGAGACCGAAGTTGCCTTTGCGTGCGATTTAGCGATGCCGCACCAGTCTTGATCTCCATGAAGAGCAATCTTGAAACGGCTTCTTTTTCGCTGAGACCCTCGAAAATCATGTAGTCAATCGGATCGAAGAGTGAGCGACAATCACTCCTATCAAAACGAAATGTACCCATGCAGGGGGCCAATCGTTCTAAAATCAGCCCCATGTTCACTGCGTGTGCCCCTACTTCAGAGCTGGATGAGATTTTCTTCCGTCGGCTTGCTAGTTCTCCAGCCCTCTCTCCCTGTTCCTGCTTTAACCTTTCATAAACTTCCTTGGCCCCATCCGTAAAGTCGTCAAGATAGAAAAGCTCGCAATTCTTCAATTTGACTGTTTCCTCGCAAGCCGGGCACTCAGCGTAGAAACCCCGCCTTTCTAACACCTGGATAATGTCTTTTGCCTTGGACCTTTTGTTCATCTATTCCTCACATGTTCCCATGGTCAGTCAGATTGCTTGATCGCGTGCGCCGATGTTTTGCCAAGAGCCTCTGTAAGCCCATGCTCGAATTCCCGTGTAACATCGTCATACCCTGTGCGTGCATGCGTTATCTCATGGAGCAGAGTTCCGGCGAACGCTTCAAGAGACCGGAGCTCAGATCGTTTGATAATGATTCGTCGATTGCCAGGTTCCCACAGCCCAGCCGCATCGCACGTGGAAGCAAAATCTGGTCGCATCGTTTCCGAGATTAGTATCTCTTTCACTTCGCGAGGGAGACCCCCAACGAGTTTAGCGACCTTCTCGCGCATGTCGAAGATAGCGCGTTCTGTAGCTGATAATTTGCTTCGCTCGACGAATTTGAATTGGAAACTCTCTGCAAATTCCTGCTTGTACACATCCAGGTCGCGAACTGGATTGCCACGAACGTCCTTCATGCCATGCAGCCGCTGCTTTACGCTCTCAGGTACGGTGACTACTTTACACCCGTCGTTCAAAGCGTGATTGACGGCAGAGGAAGCTGAAGTCCTCTGTTCTGCCGTTACAAAGACTACTTTCTCAGACGCATTTAGGATTTGGCAGGCGTGGACGGCAACATCAATCCACTTCACCTCATCCCGGCTTGTGCCCTGCTCTATTCGCGTCAGGTCGTCCGCGAGAGTCACAGCAACGTCCCGAGAATCTGAGGCCAAAAGCATCGTCTTTACGCGGTCCGCGTACGCCGTCCGCCCCACATTGGTCCTTTCTCTGTTCAGTGCACGATTCATGGCAGCCGTGAGCGACGTGATGTTGTAAGAAAATGCGAATTCCTCTTCCTCGGCAACCAGCAGACCCTTCACGTAGATTCGCGCCTTGCCCTTTGTATCTCTCCGTAGAATTTGCCCATAGCTTGTGCTATCGAGCACTGTTTCTTCAGAGAACTTGAGAAAAAACCTCTTGGCTTCAGCAATGTCGGCATCTGCGACCTTGCCGAAGCAGAAGTCCGTACCGGCCAGTTCCAGAGAGGCGGCAGGGGAAATCACGGCATGTAGAGTGGCGACATCTGCGAATCCGTGCTTGGAAGTGACCTCTAGCGTGATATCCCCGTGCTTCGATCTAATCGCAACGTCAATCCCTCGACGATATAGTGTCGCCAAGGCATCCTTTAGGCCGACGCCAAACTTCCCAACCACTTTGGTAGCATTCCGTAGTTTTTCCTTGTTTTCATTCTGAGTCAGGTGTTCATACTTCAAGCCACGGCCATAATCTCGGACGTGCCAGACTCCCTTCAAGTCTTTGGTGATTGCTACATCCGCTGTGTCGGTCAACGCCTGTTCATCGAGAGCATTCGCAATTAATTCACGGATGGCATGACGAACTTCCCAGCCTTCCAATATCTTCTCGATGTTCAAGTCAAACTTGCGAATCAGAATGTCCGACATATTACCTTCACCAGATAATGTCATGTTTACAATTCTCCGGGATGTTCCTTTTCAGGAGCACGGGCCAATCGGTCCACATGAAGCGGAAAGACGCTGGCGCTTCTTGTCAACGCAACAATCGAATTCGCTCTACACGCAAGATAATTGTGCGCTGCTTTCAGTTGCATTGGCGAGGCGGGAATGACACATAGAAAGTGTCGCGCTCCGCGCCGGGCTTCCGCTTGCACCCACTCACGCCAGGTACAGAAACTTCTCCTGTCATTCGTGTTGCCATCCGCGTCACCCCTAACCAGCCACGCCTCCGCAACAAGTTCTCTTCGTGTCGGTCCTGCTTCCTCGTTTTGGTGAAGGAAGCAAATCCCAACACGAAAGAGAGAACTACAATGAATAAAGAGCAGCGCGAACAGCTCATTAGCGAGCAGCAGATAAATACGGTCCTGCAAGGCGATTGCGTCAATGTCATGCGGCAGCTGCGCAGTGGCAGCGTCGATTTCGTCCTAACTGATCCGCCCTATCTCGCGCACTATCGTTCGCGTGACGGTCGCACCGTAGTCAACGACGACGATGCCACATGGCTAACACCCGCGTTCGCTGAAATCTTCCGTCTGCTGTGCCGCGATTCTTTCTGCGTCAGCTTCTACGGCTGGCACCAAGCGGACAAATTTATTACCGCCTGGCGCGCAGCAGGCTTTAGACTCGCTGGGCATTTGACGTTTACCAAGACATATCCTTCAACAGAGCGCTTTCTGCGGTATCACCACGAGAACGCATATTTGCTCGCGAAGGGCAATCCGGCGCAACCGACGCAACGGATTCCCGATGTGCTCAAATGGAAGTATTCTGGCAACAAATTGCATCCGACTCAGAAACCACTCTGCGTTCTCACGCCACTCATCCGATGCTTTTCGCACCCCGGCGATCTCGTGCTTGATCCGTTCTGCGGCTCCGGTTCGACATTGCTGGCTGCAAAGCTCCAGGCCCGCCGCTTCATCGGGATCGAGCTTGACCTCGCACACTGCAACACCGCGCGGAATAGGCTTCGGCCTATGGCCGCGTGACAAGTCGGGTGGACTTGAGCCACGCTCGCAAGCATTTATAATCATTCGTACATGAGGGATGACTTCTCCGAGGACGTAAAGAGGATTGTCGCACAGCGAGTCGGGCATCGTTGTTCCAAACCCGACTGCCGCGCGGATACTAGCGGACCGCAGGTCGATCCCACAAAAGCATTAAATGTAGGCGTCGCCGCTCATATAACTGCGGCGTCTCCAGGTGGTGCACGTTACAATCCAACATTCTCTTCCGAAGAACGGACCCACCCGAGTAACGCTATATGGCTATGCCAAACCTGCGCAAAGCTCATCGACAATGATACAGTCCGGTTTCCGGTCGGCCTCCTAATGCAATGGAAAGCGGATGCAGAAAACGCAGCGTACGCGACGATTGGTCGCACTGCGTTTGGGATCAATGCTCCGTCAGGACCTGTTCAGTGGATTAGTCGTCTGCAACCCGGAGCTAGAATCCACATTCGCCCGGCCATCCCGCGCCGAATCGAACAAGAAGAATATTTCGTTGAGGGACCTACCGAACCTGACTGCATCAAGATCACGAGATCTGCTCACCACCTCCGCTTACCTCTAACCGCTGTCGCGAAAGTCCATCTCTTCGGCGATCATCAGAGACCGATAGTAGTCCTGGATGGTCGTTTACAATGGATAACTACCACTCAAAGGTGGGAATTCCTGCCAGAAACGCCGCCTTCCGATTCTGCCGGAGAGCACGGCCTTTGGAAGAACGTTGATTTTCAATTCCCACAAAGAGAGGGCATAACGAAGCACTTTCCGGTCCGCTGGTTTCGTGAGGACAATCTTACGAGCTTTCTCGGGCAAGGCTGGAACGTGTTTTATGACCATGACGGCAAATATCTTCGAGTCTCGGGTCCCGATATAGATCAGGTTCTCCTTAGTCAGCAACCCTGATATTGGAAGGAGCGTCTCCCTCAATGCGAATGCGTTACCTAGGAGATTCCTACGATATTGTCAAACAATCACTCCTTCATTGGTTGAAAGGGTTCGGCGAGTGGTCGGTACATCCAATGTTTACAGAGGTCGTGCCGCAGCATGACGTTGCCGCCCTCGAATTGTTCCTTGACGCGAAAGTCATTTCTACAGAGATTCTCACAACCGACACTGACCGATCCGTATATCTCGGGTGCGACTCTTCCTGTGGCCACTTATTTCTGGACCCGGACACGGGCCTGAGGATGCGCACATCGCGCGGAGTGCGTGCGCCACAATTTCTGTTTGCGGCAGAGTTGGAGAAACTTGCCGAGCAGAGACCTAATCGGTTAACGCTGGTTTTCGATCAATGCGTAGGGCGAGGGTCTGAACGCCTCCATCTCACTGCGAAACTGTCCGAATTGCGCGAACATGGAGTGCTTGGCTGGGCGTATGTTTCCCACGCATGCTTCATAGTGGCAGGTAGAGACGCCGATCTGCTTGCGCACGCACGAGCACAGGTCCTTGCTCAATCACGCTTGCCAGAAAGTAGGATTCTTTCTCTCCCCCCCTCGTAGCATCGCCATCGCAGTGTCGCCCGCCTTCCGATGCCATCGAGCTTTCCGAGAACTTTTCCCTTCCGAACTGATGCTTGCAAGAGGGCATCAGCGCAGGCTGATGCCCTCTATTTTTTTGAGTCCATTCCTTCAATTAGGAGTATCTTGTCGGTGGAGCAGGTCCATGAAAAACAATGTCCTGTGGGTCATGGTTTTTGGAACTCTCCTTCTGGCCGGTTGTGGAAGCAAGAGCGACGCAAACGTCAGGGATTTGTCCGACGCCACGAATGCTTATCTTGCGAAGAAAGGTCAGCTATGCCTTGGCATCTCCACGAAGTGGCCGGTAGACCTCCAAGACAGCGATCAACGCGCGGGTAACGTCAAAGCATCAGAAATGGCTGCCCTGGAGAAGGTTGGTTTAGTGCATTCCCAGAACACAGAAGCCGAATACACGACATTGAGCGGACGCCCTGCGAAGGCCAAAGTACTTCGTTACGAATTGACCGATGAGGGCAAGAAATTCTACCGCGAGAAAGATGTTGTCGGCTTGGGTCCCAACAAGGAAGCGCTCGGCGACATTTGCTTTGGACAACAGACCCTGGATAAAGTCAGCAAGACAGAAGGGCCGAACAAGATTGGCGAGACGACAGGGGCGACAATCTACTACACGTACAGGATCGACAATCTTGCGGATTGGGCAAACAACCCGGACATTCAGAGGGTCTTCCCCGGAATTACAGGCACGCTCAACGGAGCTGGAAAAACCACCGTCAGTCAGGCCCTAGTGCTTACGCCCCAAGGATGGGTAGCGAAGTGACACGAAGCCTGGGCCCGCGCAATGCTGATCGCTAGAGTACCTCAGTAGTACCAAAGTACTATCAAATCAATAACTTGCATGAAACTCTATACCTTCCAACCGCATCTATACCCTCATAAGGGTTCTCGGCGGCACAAGGGGTACCTCCATTGGGCCCGAGGCGAGAAGCGACTACCAGTCCCCGATTCTTGCTCAACTCGGTTGACCTCTCGGGCCGAGAAATTGATCCCACCGTTCTGTCTGTTGCCAATAGGATTGCGCCTAGGGCCATTCCTTACGCTGAAAGACTTCTCGGAGACCCAGCCGTTGCTGTGAATCTCTTCGAGCAAGCAGCAGCCTCAGTTTCAGAAGCGATGAAAACCAAACAGGCCAGTGGCTCTGCTGTGCGGGATCTCGGCGCTTATTTATTCCGCGCTTATATCCGGCTCGTCAGCGAATCGAAGCGCAAGGATGCCAGTTTGAAAGAATCTCTCGACGCGCAGGCCGAAAGCCAGAATTCGCATGGCGATCTTTTGCGGGCCGAAGTCGCTCTCCTCCTCGACGAAATTATGCGCACATGCGACCGGCTGACCCGCGAAGTGGCTTTTCGTCGGCTTGAGGGCCTGTCCTGGAAAGAGATCGGCGAACGCTACGGACTTTCCAGCCATGCGGTTGAAGCCCGATTTAGCAAAGCTCTTGACCGCGCACGAAAAAGGCTGAAAATACAAAACCGGGAGGGATGATTAGGAATTCACCCCTGCCAGGTGCCGGGATCAAACCGAAGAAAGCCAAATCGAGTCCGCCCGCCGACAAGGACTTCCTCCGTCTCGGTAAGGAACACTTCGCAGAGGATTTCCCGAATCCAACGCGCGAAGGATGTCCTCCCGACTCGACCCTAGAACTGCTTGCCAATCAGCCGACCGAGGTCGAGGAATCGATTCTCACTCACATTAGTTCGTGTTCGCCTTGCTATAGGACCTACAGTCACTTCCTTCAGGAGCAGAAACGGAAGGGCCAGCCATAGAAGCCCCATGCCGCAATTGATCCCTCCATACCGTACAAAAAAACTTTCATTTACTTGGTGAGGTTTTGGCGTTTTTTCCCCTCTATATAATTGAGGGGAGTTCTCGCAGGATTCTCCCCGCGAGCTTGGCGAACCCCACCCGCCCGTAGTGCGCCAGGTCTCGTGGACGGCCACCCGACGACTGGCTAGACGCGAAAGTACAAACCCCTGGACGTAGCTTGTGTTCCACGTGTGCCTTGACCACGAACACAGTCGCTTAGCCACCGGACTAGTTCTTCGTTTGTCGCGTCAGTTTCTGGAGCTACGGGTCACGCGAGAAATCTACTAGCAGGCGCTATACAAGCGCATGAGTAAAGGAGACTCGCAGACATGAACACACTTTGGCGAAAAGCGGCTCGTTTCAAGATTATCTCCAGACAGATTGTGGTAGTCACAGTGGGCCTAATCCTCGCCGCACCTGCCTATGCGCAGGGAAACTCCCCATGGGAGAACGCCGTAAATGTTCTTCAACAGGCGTTCACCAGCACGATCGCGCGCGGGCTCTCCCTCGTCGCGATTGTTGTCTCCGGCCTGACGTTCGCTTTTGGGGAAGGCGGCTCGAAGAGAGTTCTGGCGGGTGTGCTTTTCGGCGTAGGCATGGCAATCGCGGCGGTGAACTTCCTCGCCTGGCTCTTCCCCGGATAGGTGCCCTTGACTGAGGGAATGCCATGCCTGAAACCAGACGAATCAACATGGTTCATCGGTCGTTGTCCCGACCTCTCACGATCTTGGGAGCCGAGAGGAAGCTTTTCTTCTTCGCGATGTGTATCGGTGCGGGAACATTCAATCTGCTTGGCAGCCTTCTTGGCGGGCTATTGATGTTCTTGCTGCTCTATTTCGTGGCCCGATGGGCCACGCAAACCGATCCGCAGATTCTCCGATTTTTGCTCACATCACCCAAACTTCGCAACCAATACGACCCGGCAAAACTCAGCCCGATTTCGATTCGCAGGCTCACCGATGCTTAGGCTCAGCCGCATCTTCAAGAACTACGGGGAAACAGGCTCATTCAATGAGCAAGTGAACCTCTACGGGTTTATCGACTCGCACGTTTTCCTGACCAAGACGGGAGATTTGGGGGTAATCCTCGAAGTTCGCGGAGTGGATTACGAATGCCTGGATAGCAATGCGCTCGATGGCTTCACCAAGCGGCTCGAATCGGCACTGAAGGTGTTCGACGACAAATACCGGATTTATCAGTATCTCTTTAAACGGAACAACGAAACGATTCCCTATAAACTCTACGGCAAGCCAATCGTAGATACGGCCATCAAAAACCGCGTCGCGTATTTTGCCGGAAAATCAGAAACTCTCTTCTCGCTCTCCATTTACTTCGTGATTCTATTCGAGGGCTTTCGGTACACACGAACGCTTGGCAGCACGCTTTCGGAGTTTCCGAAACACCCATCCAAAGCACTCGCTGAACTGCGAGCGCACTTCTCAGGGCGACAGCAGGTGGTATTGCTCGACCGGGAAATCAGCAAGGGTCAAGCCGGTCTACGACAAAAAGTCGATAGCTTCATCTTACAGGTAAACGATTTTCTGCCCATGCGGATGCTCGACAAACAGGAAGCATTTCGCGTCCTCAAACAAACTCTGAACTTTGACCCGCAGAAAATTGCGTTCGCGCGTCTGAAATACGACACTTTTCTGGACTACTACCTCTGTGAATCCCATCTTGAGTGCCATCGCGGATTCCTTCGCCTCGACGACTTTTACGTGAAGGTCCTGACCCTTAAGGAACCCTCCGCACAGAGCTTCCCATTGATCTTTGAACGTCTCCTAGAAGTCCAGGCGAACTACCACGTCGTGACCGAGTGGAAAAAGGAAGACTCGGGAACGATGCGGAGAACCATTCAGGCCAAGCGCCGCCATTTTCACAACACCAAGCACTCATTCTTTAGCCAGGTGAATCTGAACGATGCTCCTGCACAAGATGTTCTGGCGGACGACTCGAAAGAATCCCAAGTGCGAGAACTTGGCGAGAGCATCAAGGAGATCGAACTCAAGGGAAATTACTTCGGCAACTTTTCACTCACCGTCGTTATCTACGACCGCGATTTGGCAAAGCTGGAACGGGCATGCGCAGAGTTTTACAAAGTATTCAGCGTTCATGACGCACAACTCTACGAAGAGAAATACAACCTTCTCAATTCGTTCCTCGCAACCGTTCCCGGCAATTACGTCTTCAATCTCCGTTCTGTGTACCTTCTGAACTCGAATTATGCGGACTATTCGTTTCTGTTCACCCTGCATTGTGGAGAGCACCAGAATCGCCACCTCCACCAGGAATACCTTGCGGTCCTTGAAACGAACCATCACACGCCCTACTTCCTCAACCTGCACCACCGGGACGTGGCCCATACGATGATTCTCGGGCGAACTGGTGCGGGGAAGTCGTTCCTTCTGAATTTCCTCATCACGAATCTTCAGAAATACGACCCCTGGACATTCGTTTTTGACCTTGGCGGCAGTTTTGAAAGCCTCACCCAGCTCTTCGGCGGTTCTTACGTGAAAATAGGAATCAATTCCCCTGACTTTAGGATCAATCCGTTCTCACTGCCACCGACAAAAGAGAATCTCGACTTCCTCACCCTGTTTGTAAAGGTTTTGCTCCAAGGCTCCTCAGCGGTCGAGTTAGACCCCGCCGAAGAACGGGATCTTTACCAGCAGATCGAAAATCTGTATTCGGTTGACCCACCGCTCCGAACGCTTGGAGTTTTGTCAAACACTCTGGGCCACCGTATTGCGGACAGGCTCGCGAAATGGACACGCGGCGGCCAATTCGGATTCCTCTTCGATAATTCGGAAGACACGATTTCCTTTTCCCGTTTCCAGTGTTTCGACTTTCAGAAAATGAGCCAATACCCGGAACTTCTCGAACCTCTTCTGTTTTACATCCTGCACCGCGCGAACTCGGTCATTAGTGACCGGGAGATCAGTACCGTATTCAAAGCGTTTTTCATAGACGAGGCATGGGTATTCTTGAAGAATCCGAGCATTCAGAGGTACATCGTCGAGGCGCTCAAGACTTGGAGGAAGGCGAACGCCGCGATGATACTCTCTACCCAATCCCTCGACGAGCTGCGCCGGTCGGAGGTGTTGGACGTAATTATTGAAAGCTGCCCGACGAAAATCTTCCTGGCAAATCCTGACATGGATCGGGACCTTTACCGCCGACAGTTCCATTTGAACGAGAACGAAGTTGATCTCATTTCGACGCTTATCCCCAAGCAGCAGTTCCTGATTAAGACCCCGGAACTCGCGAAAGTTGCGAACCTGACGGTTGACCGGACGAGCTACTGGCTCTACACAAACGACCCCTTTGACAACCGCAAAAGGAAGGAAGCTTTCGAGGCACATGGATTCGAAAAGGGCCTCGAAGTTTTAGCGGGACTGGCGCAATGAGAACACCCAGATCAAACAAGGTTTCAAAAGGAGAACAAGCATGAAAATCCCTGTGATGTTTCCTAGAAAAAGTCTCTCGCTCACAATTCTCTTGTTTGGTGTCGGCTTGGCGTTACCTGTATTTGCCCAAACTGGCGTTGCTCGCACGGTGAAGTACTCTCAGCAGGACGTTATTTCAGTCCGCGCAAAGCTCCGGTACTCGACCCTCATTGTGTTGCCGCAGAGCGAAGAGATTCTGGATTTTGCGACCGGCGACAAAGACTTCTGGATCATCAACGGGGCGCACAACCTGTGCTACGTCCATCCCGCGCAAGCGGGGATACGTAGCGATCTCCACCTAATTACTGCATCCGGGCACGTCTATTCATTCCTCCTGACCGAAATCAGCAGTGAGCCTAGCGTCGAGCCGGACCTCAAACTCTTCGTTGAGCCGAAAGAGGAATCGAGCGTTGGGAGCAATAGTCCTCTGCAAGGTTACGTTCGCGCTGGAGAGGCCGAAGCATACAAGAAGGAGTTAGACGCGCTTCACGCACAGGCTGACGAACAGATTCAGGCAGCCGAAGCGCAGGTAACCGAGCAAGTCAATAAATTCAAAACAGACTACTCGACGAAGCTCCAGTTCGACTACTCATTGGACAAGAAGGGCTCCCAGGAACCGTTTCTTGTGTCGGCGATCTACCACGACGAGTCCTTCACCTATATCAAGTGCGCCGCGCGCGAAAAACCTGCACTTTACGAAATCAAAGATGGCAAGCCGAACCTCATAAACTTTCAGCTTGAGAATGGTGTCTACATCATCCCCAAAGTGATCGACAACGGTTACCTCGCCATTGGCAAACGAAAAATAACGTTCGCGCGGCGAAGCTAACGCTAATCCACGAAGCGCGGAGAGAACGATGAACGAACCAATTCAAGAAAAGACCGCGAACCCACCTGGGCTTCTCCCGAAGCATGTTCAGTCGTGGCTCATCTTGGGCCTTGCAGTTCTCATGGTCATCATCATGTGGCTCACTGGTGGGAAAAAACAGCCGACAGTTCCAAAAACAAATGCCTCGATGGTCCAAACGCCGCTTCCGCTTGAAGTGAACGAAACGAAGATCACCGACTTACAGAACCGAATTCAGGAACTCCAAAGGGAGCAACTGGCCGCGCAGAGTGCCCTTGTACAACAGAATCGTTTGCTTGGTACATCGCCAGACCCTCAGCAGCTGCAATCGAGCAACGCATCCGGCAATTCGACACCTGGCAGTACAGAAGACCCAATTCAGACGGAGCGCAAAAGACGGCAATACGTTTCACTGTTCTCCTCCAATATCGCGCTGAGCTACCGGAAAGGCTCGCAGAATACAAATTCCGCCCCTTCCGACCCATCGCCGCAAAACCAGGAAGCAGTTCCTTCACCTCCTCCTTCTGCGGGGCCTGACCTAGCTCAATTGGCCGAGGTGGCTCAAATCCTAAAGGACGCTCAACCCAACGCCGCAGTGCAAGGCCCGGCGACCGCGCAGCCGAGTTCTACCCGTTCTACGCAGTCAGGAGGCTCTTCCATTCCAACAGGTCCAGCCGGAGTCAAAAACGAAAGTAAGGAGGCGACAGGCCCCGCCGTCAACGTCCCAAAGTCGTCGAACGTGGCGGCGGGGAAAACTTACATCCTATTTGAAGGAACGATTCTCGAATCCGTTCTCATCAACCGTCTCGACGGGCAGTTCGTCGGACCAGTCGAATGCCTGCTGACAAACGATGTGTACTCCCACGACCGCCAACATCTCCTGATTCCAACAGGAACCAAGATTCTTGGTGAGACAAGACGGGTTGAGGCGTTCGGCCAGACCCGACTTGCCGTCGCCTTCCACCGTCTCATCATGCCAGACGGATATTCCATCAATCTTGACCAGTTCAAGGGTCTGAATCAGATCGGCGACGCCGGTCTACGAGATCAGGTAAACAACCACTACCTTCGTATCTTCGGCGCGTCACTAGCTATCGGTGCGCTCGGGGCCGTAGCAGAGGCAGGAACCGGGGGCACATTTAACGCCTCTGGTGCTGATCTCATGCGCCAAGGCTTTGCTCAGAGCATGGCGCAATCTTCTGAGCAGATTCTCGATAAATTTCTCAACATTCTACCAACCGTAACCATCAGGGAAGGGCACCGCGTAAAGGTCTACCTCTCGGGTGATCTCGCGATGCCCGACTACAACAATCACAAAATGCCGCCCGACCTGTGAAGGTCAGGAGAACATTTTTCACAAATCAGAAAGGAGAATTCGAAATGAAAAGAAGGGCTCTAACACTCTTGCTCATTATGGGATTGTGCGTTGGAACTGCCTCCGCGCAATTCGGATTCGGGATCGTTTACGACCCCACGAATTACGCGAACGCTCTATTGCGCTACGCCGAGCTTCAGCAACAACTCGTTCAATTGAAGAACAGCTACAGCCAGCTCATTACTCAATACAACCTTGCTCTGCAAATGTCCCGCAATTTGCAAAACATGCCTGCCCGTTATCAGGCGCAGTTTTCACAATGGAGAAACACTCTCGCCGGGAACACGTATCAAAACACCGGAACATGGGTGACTGGGATCAATTCCGGGCAGTTTCCCGCCGTAACCACGGGCTACCAGCAGGCCACAACCCAACTGCTGCAATACAACCCCGACTACATCTCCGGCATGACAGACAACGAACAGGCACGAGTGAAGTCCCAGTATGCATCCGTTGAACTCGCTGACGGTGCGAACACCACAGCGATGGCCACAATCGGATCAATCCGTGGAAACGCTCAGAATATTCAAACCCAGATTGCAAACCTCGAACAGGATTCGTTGTCCGCAGACCCGAATCTGAATACTGAAGTCTCCGTCTTAAACAAGATCAATGCGGCTGGAGTGTTGACCCTCCGCACGCTTCAGGACTCGAACAAGCTCCTCGCGTCGCTTCTCGAACAGCAAACCATTATCGCTAAGCAGCAACGCGAGGCCACGACCAATGCCATCAATGCCGATATCTCGCGACGTGCCAACCTGGCCGGAAATATGGCTCAAGTCAACGGCACGTTGACGAGTTCTCTGCAGAACTTTCGGATGCCTTAGAAGGAGTTGCTCAAAACCGACGCGTCGAAGGAGCCATTGCGATGGATTACCTCCAATTCATCTTCCAAGCCATCAACAACCTGCTCACGCAGAATCTTGGCTTCTTCGACGCCATGGGCCAGAACCTGTTCCGGTCCTTCGCCACAATCCTTGTGGTTTGGTACGGAGTGAAATCGGCACTCTCCGCCGCTGGCGGTAAGCACATGCTTCATTTCGACAACTTCGCAAGCCTGCTTCTGACCATTAGCTTTGGTTTTGCAATGGTGAATTACTACAGCACCCCGATTCCGGGCATGGGCGCTAGCTTTCATAACCTCATCACCGACGAGTCACAGTTTCTCGCAAATAAAATCAACCAGACCGAACTCCAAACTGTCGAAGAGAGAATTTCCGATTACGAGACGCGCATGGACTCCCCAGGAATCACGGACATCCTTGGAACAATAATTTATGTCGTCATCATTATTTTGCTCGCGGCAGCCCAGGCAATCGCGATTGTCGTGATCGCTTTTGGATTCATCGCTACTGCGGTGTGTGTCCTCGTCGGACCTATATTCATACCGTTCTTCATCGTCCCGAAGCTGGAATGGCTCTTTTGGGGCTGGTTCAAATGCTTTATCCAGTACGCCTTCTACCAGGTAATCGCAGCGGCGGTTGTTTACGTCATTGCGAACCTTATCTTGGGCATCTTTGATCTTCAGCCCAAAGGCACTATCTCGACCGTCCAACTCATTGAGGCATTCCCGGTCCTTTTCATCACTTTTCTCGCGGCAATCTATGCACTTCTAAAAATCCCGGCGCTTACCAACCATATCTTTAGCGGAACGGCAGGAGGGTCTTCTGTCGGAATTCTGGAGAGGGTCTTCGGATGAACAACGATGCGACCTTCCAAAATGCCAAACGGCTCTATCTCGAACAATATGGCGATCCCATGGTGACCAATACCTATCTGAAAATCGCGCTGGTCCTCATTTCTCTTGTAGCCATCGGGTTGGCCCTCGTGGACCTCAGAACGATTCGCACCTTTCAGAACTTTCGTCCCCTCGTCATTCGGATTGACGACTTGGGCCGGGCGGAGGCCATCAATTACCACAACTTCGAGTACAAGCCGCAGGATGCCGAGGCCAAATACTTTCTTTCGCAGTTTTGCACGCTTTACTACCGCCGGAATCGGTACACGATCCAGGACGACTTTTCGAAGTCTCTCTATTTCCTGGACGGCAAGCTTGCGGACGGCATACTCGACGCCTATCGCAAGGATGATGTCATTAAGAAATTCATCACGAACAGCTCCGTGCCTGAAATCGACATTGATGTGAAGAAAGTCGCTCTCGAAGATATGCAGTCGCCGCCGTACAAGGCCCGCGTGGACTTTTATATGGTCTATTACTCGCCATCAGATCACAGCGAGATTAAGCGCGATCTGTATACTGCCAATTTCGTATTCGTTTTTAAGAGCAATGTTCCGAACGAATTGATTCCGATCAATCCGCTGGGCCTCGCGATCACGTATTTCCGCGAGGACCAAGCCTTCAAGTGAGCGCCTATGGTTGCGAACGCACTCATGCTTACCATCGCCATCGTCTTGGGACTTGGCTTCTGGTTTATGCAGAGGCTGACCTATTTCATTTCCTATAAGAGCGTGTTGTTCCGGTTCTACGGCACGCCAATCTTGATTTACTGCGCAGTTCTCTTTATCAACGTCTTCGCGCTCGCCTTCGCGTTAAACCGCAAATTCTTCCTCAAAGACACCGGCAGAAAACTCTCACATCTCGACAAGCAGCTTCATGTCGGGCAGACGGAACTAACCGCTCCATCCCTTGAAGAGGAGGTGGATTAGCGTGTCGCGCGAATACGTGCCCAGCGAATCCCTCGATCCCCGAAACGCTGCACCCAAGCGGCCTTCCAGTAACCGTCAAACGGGCCGTTCCGACTCCTCGCGGGGACAAGGACCTGGCAGCGACGCGCAGGATGATGCTCGGCTGACACCCGAACGTGTACCGAGAATTGAATCGGAGCGCGGTGTCGAACCGCGCAAGGCATACGACTTTCGGGGCAGGACTTACACCGTCCGATCTTCTGAAATTAGGACGCTCACTGAGCTTGGGAAGTTCCGTGCTGTGTCGAGCGAGGATCTTGAAGAGTTCCGCTATCACGGAGACGAGGACCGGATGAGGCCAGATGTGGCAAACCTCATTCGGCAGGGCCTCGTCGCAGAGAAGACCGTTCCGCATTCCGACACCGGCCCTCGCCGGTTGTTGACTTTGACCAAGAAGGGCCATCAATTCCTCCGGTCAACCGGAACGGTCCCTAGAAATCAAGCAACCCATTACGGCTTTACGAAACCGCGCGAAGCCCATCACGACGCCGACCTTTATCGCCTCTATCACAAAGTTGCCCAAGACATTGAGCGGCATGGTGGCAAGAATCCGCGCATTGTCCTCGACTTCGAATTAAAGAAGCGCGTTTTTCAAGACTTGGCGAGGCTCGGCCCGGAAAAGCATTCCACCGAGAGCAAGAGAGCGATTGCGGAGAAACACGGTCTTCGAGTCGTTTGCGGAAAGATTCCGCTCCCCGATCTTCGGATCGAGTACGAAGGCCGTGATGGCGATATGGCCCGGGTGGACCTTGAGCTTGCTACCGAGCACTATCGGGGAAGCAATCTGGCAGAAAAGGTGCGCGCTGGATTCTCTCTTTATGCCCGCGCACAAGACGCCCCTGGCCTGCGTCGTGTTCTAGATCAGAAAGAACTGACAGCGGAGATTCTGTCTCTATGAATCTGAGGCCCGACCAAATAGAACGAATCAAAGAACTCGGCTACACCGAAGCGGAGTCACGCTTCATTTATATAGTCGCGATCCACTCGGGTTACTTCACGCTGCGGCAATTCCTCAATTTCACACAGGCTAGGCGCGGCAAGCGGTCGAGTGCCTTTGCCCAGAAACTCCTAAAGCATGGGCACGCCACCATGCGCGACTATATGGGCGCAGGGTTTGTCTTTCATCTATTTTCCAGGACCATTTACGGCCAGATTGAGAAGGATAACCTCCGCAACCGTCGCCACCATTCGTTTGATTTCATCCGTACGCGCCTCGTTCTTTTAGACTTCATCCTGAACAATCAGGACCTCACGTATTTTGAAACCGAGCAAGACAAGGTGAACTTTTTCTGCGAGAAACTCGGGGTTTCCAAAGACCTGCTTCCGGCCAAGATTTACGAAGGCGCTCCTGGTAGCCGTCCCACGATTCGCTATTTTGTAGACAAATTTCCGCTCTTTCTTGGGTCTTCTCTCCCAGGGACTCCGCCTGTGGTCACCTTGAGCTTTGTGGATTCGGGATTCGAAACGCCTTCAGCTTTCACGGGGCACGTGAATGCATATCTGGGTCTGTTTCGACAGCTAAAGACCTTTCGCTTTCTATATATCGCACCGAAGGACGCCCATTTTCGAAGCGCTGAGGACCGCTTCCGTGCCTTGGTAAAGAGGCCGCTTGAATCGGACGTGTCCAGTGAAGTCCTCCGCTATTTCCAGGTTCGCAGGAAGTGGGAGAACCGCGAGTATGTCGTGCCGGTAACCGAGGATTTTGAATTCCTGAACGATGCCCGGCGGCGATTTCACGGGAGGCGGTTTGAAAGCCTGTACGACTCATGGCGTACCGGAGAGCTAAAAGAGCTCGATCTGCGGAGAGAATTCTCACAACTGACTCCCGATAGAACCGTGTTTTTCGATACCTATCTTGTAAAAGGCCATTGCTCTCCAGTTTCTGAAGACCCCAATGACGGTGAACGGTGCATGAAAGACACAGATCACCACCCTGTTCATCGTTCCGTTCACCCGAGTGGTGAACGGAAGTTAGTAGGAGCGTAGAGGTTGCGCATGGCGCGGCAGTCAATTTTGGACGCGGGCAAAACACCGAGTCGGGCTGGAGCGACCCCACTTTTGGGAGCCTTCGGCTGCCCAAAGAATCGTGGGGTCGCTCCAGCCCAGGGAACGGAATGTGCGTTCCCTTTACAACGTGTTTTGCCCGCGTCCAGGGAAGCAGATAACTCACAAGGAGGAAGGATATGTCGATCATCAACAAACGACCGGAACTCGTTAAGAGGGAGTACGAGCTGGAGGATATTGTCGTCTCGACAGTTGAAAAGTACGCAACGTTCATCGAAAGCACGCCGGATCATGTCGTGAATTCGGCTTTGAAGATTCTCCTGTTTAAGGACAAGCAGTTCCTGAACTGGCGAAAGCAGCAACAGACGGCTGGCAGGAGGGACGGTAACGCGGTTGCAAGAGCGGCAGCAAAATGATGCAGAAAATCCTTAACTCGAAGAACTTCGTCGCCTGCTTGCTGGCGGCGGCTACGGGTCTGACCCTCTATTTTCGGGTACCGTTTCCCGAAGAAAATGTCTTCCTACAGGTCATGGCTCTGCGGTCGCCGTCAATCTTCTATTTCGTGAAATACTCTTACACGGCCTTCCTCTTCTCGACACCTTACATCGGCTATTCCATGGTGCTCTCCGGCGTTTACATTTTCACTCTCAAAGCAGGCCGCCGGATTCGTGCGGGCCGTTTGCCTCTCTTTCCTGACCCCCGCAAAAGGGATGACTTATTCCTCGTCGTCGGTGAGATTCACAATCCACGAAAGCAGGCACCGGCAGAAAATCCGCAATGGCTTGTGATCCCGGAAAGGGGTCTCTTCACCGGCGTAGCAATCCTCGGCGCAATTGGCACAGGAAAGACAAGCTGCTGCATGTACCCATTTGCAGATCAAATTCTCGGCTACCGGGCGGGAGATAAAGACAAGAGGATCGGGGGCCTCGTTCTCGAAGTGAAGGGGGACTTCTGCCACAGGGTTAAGGAAATCCTAGAGCACCATGGGAGGAGTGAAGACTACATCGAAATCAGCCTCGATTCTGAATATCGTTACAACCCGCTCCACAGCGACCTGGACGCATACGCTTTGGCATACAACATCGCATCGCTACTGAACAATCTCTTCGGGCGCGGTAAGGAACCCTTCTGGCAGCAGGCGTACACGAATTTGGTCAAATTCATCATCCTTCTCCACAAGGTAGCGTTCGACTACGTCACTTTGTTCGATGTCTATGAATGCGCGATAGACCCCGCCACGCTCGAAAAGAAAATCAACGAAGCAGAGCGCAGGCTGACCGAAACTGATTCCGTGCTGGTTTCGGAAGAAGAGTACCTCAAGCATCCCCGCGAACTTGAGCCGTTCAAATTTCGCCTGGATGAAGAATCGAAGAGTTATGTCGCGATTCTGACGCCCGGCCTTGCTGCCGTTTTGAAAGACAAGGCGATCCAATGGGAGGCGGAGAACGTAGGCGGGCGAAAGCCGGTTTCACAAGAAAAGAAAGAGCAGCTCGAAGCGGTCAAGCGTTGGTTCAATCACGATTGGCGACGGATCGAGCCGAAGCTGCGTACGTCAATCGTCGAGGGAATTTCAGTATTTCTCTCCCTGTTCGACGACAGCCCGGCTGTGAAGCGGACATTCTGCCCACCCGCGCAGTGTTACGACACACGGGCAAATGCCGAGTTCAAGTATGGCAAGCCGTTGCCTTCATTCAAATGGCTCATCGAGAACGGGAAGGTTTGCGCCCTGAACTTTCCCATTGCCATGAACGCGGGTCTGGCAAAAGCCATCGGTGTAATGATGAAACTCGACTTTGAACGCGCCGTACTGAACCGTGTCCCGGAAATGGAGGCAAACCAGCAGCGCCACTTCCGCGAAGTGTTATTCATGTGCGACGAGTATCAGCATTTCGCCACAGTCGGCGAAAGCGAGCCTACAGGCGATGAAAAGTTCTTCAGCCTTTCCCGACAGCCGAGGTGCATTCCAATTGTCGCTACACAGAGCATCAGTTCTCTCAAGTCGGCACTGCCCGGCGAAACGTGGCGCACACTCTTGCAGACTTTCCGCACGAAGATATTTCTCGCAGTCTCGGATGATTTCTCCGCCAAAACTGCCAGTGAGCTGTGCGGACGCGAAGACAAGCTCAAGGTTAATTACAACCTCTCTGAGAGCGGGAACGACGCCCGTGTGAGCCTGCTCACGGGAAAAGCGATCTCGCACAGGTCGAACATTACGGCCTCAAAGAGCTACAACACCCAGGTCGATTTCCGATTCGACATGAAGACCTTCACGGAACTCCGCAATGCGCAATCCGTGACCATCGCTTACGACGGCACAAACCCGTTGCCGCCGATGTTCTGTTATCTGAAGCCATACTTCAACGACCCGAACAAGTCTTATTTTCGGCAACTCGCGGACGGAGAACTCTGATGAACGGATTCGAGACGATCCTGCCATTCCTGAAACCCATCGAGCATCTGATCCTGGATGACTCAATCAGCGAAGTCATGGTGAACGGCGCAGACCGTGTGTTCGTCGAGAAGGCCGGTTTCGTCGAGGAAGTTCACGGGCTCTCCATTGGGGAGAAATCTTTGATGGTCGCGGTAAAGAATATCGCTCGCCGTTTAGGCGACGATATTTCGGAGTCCAAACCGATTCTTGACTCGCGCCTGCCTGACGGCAGCCGCGTCGCGGCTGTAATTCCTCCGTGTAGTTTGAACGGCGTGACGCTAACCATTCGTAAATTCAATTCCCGCCACTTTGGGATCGAGGACCTAATTAAAGTGGGCACGATTGAAAGATCACTCGCAAACCAGCTTGAGAGTTTTGTCCTGGCCCGGAAGAACATTCTCATCACGGGTGGGACCGGGACGGGTAAAACGACCTTCGTAAATATCCTTGGGAAATTCATTCCACCCGACGAGAGAATTCTTCTAATCGAAGACACATCCGAAATTCAGATGGGCCAGGATAATCTCGTTCGTTTCGAGGCTCGGCAGCCACAGAACGGCCTTCCGGCAGTAAGCATCCGCGACCTCCTGAAAGCAGCCCTTCGCCACCGTCCCGACCGGATCATCCTTGGTGAAATACGCGGAGGCGAGGCTTTCGATCTGCTGCAGCTTCTCAATACAGGTCACTCTGGCAGTCTCTCGACGGTGCATGCAACATCTGCGAGGCAAGGTCTCGCCAGATTTACGAGTTGCGTTCTGCAGAGCGGAGTAGAGCTCCCGTACCGCGCGATCAAAAGCAATATCGGCGACTCCCTAAATGTTGTAGTGCACCTCGACCGACGACCTGGCAGACGCTTTGTTTCCGAGGTCCTCGCAATTCATTGCTACGACCACGACGCTGACGAATACGAATTCAGTGCAATTTATCAAAGGCCTGAGGAACACCAATGAGTGAAACCATCATACCTAAGCAGGATTTTCCCACAGCATCGGAATACATCAGTGACAACTTCAAGCCTTCCGACCGGATCGCTGTACTCGTCCTGAATAGGAATTTAGGCGAGACGACTCAACGCATCACGACTGCGCAAAAGGCGGCTAGCCCTGAATTCCAGGCATGGCTTCGCTATAAGAATGCAAACGGGGCCGACATTTATGTTGGCATGAATCCGTTGAAACAAGATGCTTCGACTCGAACTAAAGGCGATATCGAGACAATTCGCCATGTTTACGTTGACCTGGATCATGGCGGGTCCGCAGCCCTTGAAGAAATTAAGAACTCCGATCTGGTGCCACAGCCGAACTACGTCCTGAATACATCGGCCGAAAAATTCCAAGTGATTTGGAAAGTCGAAGGGATGACCCTCGAAGAGGCGGAGGCGTTGCAGCATGCGATGGTGAGGGAATTCGGCGGCGACCCAGCAGCAACCGACTCAACGCGAGTGTTACGACTTCCCGGCTTTGCTAACAAGAAATACGACCGAGATTTCTATGTGCACGCCAAGGTGGATTCGACGCAGACGTACCACCTACGAGATTTCAAGGTTCCGGTTGATTCACAGGAAGCCCCCCGACATCGCAACGAGGAAGCCCGCGGCGGGACCCGCGTTTCGGGAGCCGTACTGAGCCAATCAGAGCATGACTGGGCCTATGCCAAACGTGCCCTGGCCCGTGGAGACGACCCAGAAGAGATCATTCGAAGGATTGCAGACTTTCGCACTGAAGACAAATCATCCCCCGAATACTACGCCCGGCACACCGTCATGAAGGCCCAGGCGGAGCTGCAACGCACGGTTGCCATTGAGAATGACGCCAGTACGGAAGTCACGGATCGAATTGAAGTCGGTCGGAGTGAAAGGCCATGAGTCAACAGAGCGTCGTCGATTCTCTTGAAAGAACTTCCAATCTTCTCGAAGACAATCCCTTAACAGTGAGAGAGGCAGCCAAGTTTCTTGGCGTAAGTCCGCAGACCGTGTATCTTTGGGTTGAGCGAAAGCAGATTCCCCATCTCCGCGTGATGGGTCGCAACATCCGGTTCTTGAAATCGGATTTGGACTCGTTCCGCGCATCCTTCAGACAGGAGATGGAGAATGCCTAGATCACGAGTGCACGACGGTGTTGTCTTTCGGAGAAAGGAAAGCCGGGTCTGGTGGGTTCGTTATAGAGACCGGAACGGCGTTCGTCGAAGGGAGTCAACACTCACGGAAGATTGGAATGAAGCCCAGAAGAGACTCAGAGACAGGCTTCAGGCCAGAGACAACAACATACTTGATGTCGTAAAGAAGGGGGAGGCCTTGAACTTTGGACAATGGGCTGACTTCTTCTTGGAAACTTATTCGAAGCCACCCATGCGAGCAGAGAAGACTCACGAGATAAATCTACGCGCCGTGAAGCACCTCAAATGTGCTTTCGCGTCGAGCAGTTTAGTGGATCTCACTGCCGACCACGTAGAAATCTACTTGCGAGATCGTCTTCGCCAGCGAGTACGAATCAAGTCTTCCCTTGGATTCAGAGAGAAAGGAGTTTTGCAGCCCGCGACGGTACACCAGGAGTTTCGCGTCCTCAGGCGCGTGTTGAACGTTGCCGTAAGGAAGAGACTGCTCCCGGCTAACCCATGTTCAGGTGTCGAATTCCCCGTTCGTGTGAAGGGTCTGTTCCGGCCACACTATGTCAGTTGGTCAGAGCAGAAACGAATCGAACGACACGCCCAACCACACTTGCGGAATATCGTGCGGATCATCACGGAGACTGGGCTAAGGGTCTACAAGGAACTCATGTCCATGAAGAAAGACCAAGTAGACCTTCCAAACGCAGTCGTTTGGATTCCGGACTCCAAGACTCCGAACGGAATCGCTGAGGTACCGCTCACACCCCTTGCCGTTGATGCGTTCAGAGATCAATTGTCAATTGCGGGAGACGGACCATTTCTATTCCCTAGCGATTTGAATCCGACCGGACACCAAGTAGAGTTGAAGACCGTTTGGCAAAAATCCCTCCGACGAGCGAAGGTCCCTTACTTTCGGATTTACGATTTGCGATCCACGTATGCCACTCGTCTCAGTGCGGGCGGCGTGGCCGACGAGTGGGTGACCCAATTGCTTCGCCAGGGAGATTCTCAAGTCTTCAAACGCTACTCGCAAATGAAACTGCAAATGAAGAGAGAAGCTCTGGAGAAAATCAACCGCCAGGCCAATGAAATGCCGTTGGATTCTGGCACAGCAATGGTTCAATGAATTCTATTTGGCACAGTTTTGGCACAGTTGAAGGCAAATTGGGTCGAATGAAGCATCATTCGTGTTGGCAAGTGCCGTATAATCAATACGCACTTCATGTCGGGGCGTAGCGCAGCCTGGTAGCGCGCCTGCCTTGGGCGCAGGAGGTCCGCGGTTCAAATCCGCGCGCCCCGACCACGAACTTATCCGGTGATTTTCCTTATTCCAACGAACCGTTCCGCTTTCCCTTGCTTTGAACAAAAAATAAATCCGGGTGCCGCGGCTATTAGCCCAAAATTTTTCAGCTACTCTTAGTGGAGCACGACTGCGCCGCGGTAAGCAAAGCCGCGCGCACAACCATATGACCGACTCCCCGATCGAAAGCGTCTCAGACACCGCATTTTGGATCGCGCATTTCCGCGCAGTCGAAACCGAGCGGGCCGACGCGCTCTTCCGCGATCCGCTTGCGGGCGTTCTTGCGGGTGACCGGGGAGAGAAAATAGCGCGCGCGATGCCCATGCCACAGGTTACCGGATGGTCCGTCGCGATCCGAACGTGCATCATCGACGACTACATTCGGCGCGCAATCGAGCAAGGCGTTGACACAATTCTTAACCTCGGAGCAGGGTTGGACACGCGGCCGTACCGGATGGACCTTCCGGCGTCGCTGCTCTGGGTCGAGGCCGACTATCCCCGCGTCGTCGAGTTCAAAGAATCGCGCCTGTCAGGTGAGAAGCCGCGCTGCCGATTGGAGCGCGTGAAAATCAACCTTGCCGATTTGCCCGAAAGGCGGCGCATGCTTGCGCAGATCGACGCGCGCGCAAAAAAGATGTTGGTCCTCACAGAGGGTGTCCTCCCCTATTTGACGAATGAGGAAGTCGGTTCCCTGGCCGATGATCTCCGCACGCTGGACCGTGGGCGCCAATGGATCGCGGAATATTTTTCCCCTGCTTTGATGAACCTCCGATTTCGCCGCAGGATGCGCCGTAAGATGAAGAACGCTCCCTTCAAATTCGCGCCGCCGGACTGGTTTGGCTTTTTCGAAGAGCACGGCTGGCATCTGAAGGAAATCCGTTACTTGGGGGAGGAAGCCGACCGGCTGCACCGGCCTGTCGAGCTGCCATTGCCGCTGAAAATCATCATGGGGATTCGAGGGCTTTTCCTGTCTGCCTCACAAAAAGTTACATTATTTAAGAAATCTGCGGGCCTCGCGTGGTTGCAACGTGGAGATGTCGACTCCCAGCGCGGGACGCTTCCCAACGTTTAAGCGCCAAACAGTTGCTCGAGGGATCCTACTCGTACCAGTCGAAGCCGGGCCCACCGGTTCAGCCATCTGGTTAACGCCCGTCGCCCCGTCGAGTATCGCTTCCCCCCACGCGCGCTGCATCGCGATTCGCGCCCTGTCGCAGAAAAAGTTTCTCGACGCTCTCGAGCGTATCGATTTCCGAGACCGGCTTGTCCGTGCGGATGCGAACGATTCGCGGAAAGCGCAGCGCATACCCGCTCGCATGACGGCTGGACTTCTGAATATTGTTGAATGCTACTTCCAGCACGATTGTGGGCTCGACGATTCGCCGATACCCCTGGTCCTCGATCGTGTGTCGCAAGAAAAAATCGGTGTACTCGCGAATCTCCGCATCCGTCAAGCCGGAATATGCTTTGCCGATATTCAGAAGCTTCTCGCCGTCTCTCACCGCAAAGGTGTAATCCGAAAGCACGGCGTGACGCTTCCCATGTCCGTACTCCACCGCCGTAACCACCACATCCAAGGTCGCAAACGGCTCCTTTAACTTGAACCAAAAACCGCCCCGCCGTCCCGGTGTATATGGCGAGGTCGCGACCTTCGCCACAATTCCCTCGTGCCCTGCCTCCAGCGCGCCGTGAAATGCCGAACGCACTTCGTCGGCGGTCTTGCACTCCGTGTGTCCGGCGACGCGCAGTGCTGCGGGCGCGTTCGCGAAAATCACATCCAAGTGCGGTTTTCGTGCCGTCAGCGGCTCATCCAGCAATAGCGCGCCGTCTTGGTGGAGCAAATCGAACGCGACGAACTTCACTGGGACCGCTTCCTGCATCTTGCGATCCACGCGCTTTCGCCCCAGCCGCTTCTGCAATTCCGTAAACGGCAACGGCCTGGTGTCGCGCCACGCCAGAATTTCTCCGTCGAGAATCAGTTCTCCCGGCAATTCACTGATCGGCTGCACCAGCTCCGGAAATTCGACGACTTCATCAAGCGTCCGCGAAAACATCCGCACTTTCCCAGTTCGATCCTTGTGCACTTGCGCGCGAATTCCGTCGTACTTTTCTTCCACCAGCAGCGCCGGAACATCCGTTCCGGCTAGTTCCTTGGCAAAGAGTTCGTCGGCAGTCTCAACCGGAGCCGCCAGCATGAATCCCAACGGGTGAAAGAGACGCACGACTGCTTGTGCCAACCGGTCCTCCGCCGCCAGTTTCAACGTTTCTCCGATATCGCCCGTCATCATATTCGCGCGGCGCACCTCCACGAGCGCGCGCTCGAAAGCCCTCGCAATGGCCTCTTCGACCAGGCTCTCCTTGGCTCCAATCCGCAAATCACCGGTAATAATTTTCACGATGTATTTCACATCGCCGGCACTCGCGCGCCCAAACGCGTCCGCTAATAGTTTCGACTTTTGCGCTTGCACCCCGGTGGCCGCCAGCTGCTCAAAAAGTCCGGCCACCTCCTCGATCGGCAGATCTCGGTCCCGATTCGAAGCACGCAATAGCTCCTCGGCCATGTCACCCATGTCCCCGTGCTTCCGGTACACGGTCCCGAGACTTTCGCCCTCCTTGCCCGCCGCTTCGCCGATCACGCGCCAAAGCAGGGCTGCGCCGACTCCCAGCGTCCGTTCGTCATATCCCGGGAAAGCGTGAGCCGAGAAAAATCGCGCGGCAAGCACAGCCTGAGCAACTCTCAAGGACTTGAAGAGCTCGCTCATCAGCCGCACTTTTTCCAGCTTCTTGGTGGTAGCGCCGACAGCGTCCGCAGTTTCCACGAAGCGGTGCACAGTGCATCTCTTTTTCGCTCAAAGAGCCTGCAGACTCAATCGAGGACACAACTGCGCAGAAGGTGCCGGGCGATATGGGTCTAGAACAACACTAGCACGTCATGGGTCGCATCAATAGCCGCTTTGGCGTTCTCAGGGCATCTCGTCATTCCCACGTGGCGCAGGCTTTTTACTCTGAGCAGAACCAAGGTGAATGCAATTGACACCTAAGAGCTTCGTGTGGTTCTCTCAATTTACGAGTGATCGATTCCGTGCGCTAGATTTTTCGGCTTTCGCACTGGGTTGCCTCAACCCGGTACGCAATTTAGGAGAGGGACTCGGAGATGCGTCGGGGTTTCGCCGGGCCATTTGTACTTTTGATCGCAACGCTGACTTTGCCGCTGGCTGGGCTTCCTCAGACAACTGATCCATCGGGATTTGCACGGGCGCCTGGTTTTGGCGGAGCGCCTGCCCAGCATCTGTCCCACGATCTCTCCGGCGTTTGGATGCAATACGCGGACGGCACCGAAGCGGGTTTCGCACGTATGAATGGTGTCGATGACCGGGCTCGCCCCCCTCTAACTCCCTGGGGACAGGCGAAGTTTGATGCTGCGAAGCCGCTGATGGGGCCCCGCGCCAAGGGTGGCCAGGAAGATAGCGCTGCCCTACACTGTGAGCCGAGCGGCCCTCCGCAGCTTTTGATTCTTCCCAACCCGTTTGAAATCGTACAGATTCCGGGCAGGATGTTCATGTTCTTCGAGGAGCTACATATCTGGCGCACGATTTGGACCGATGGGCGCCCGCTGCCGAAGGATCCGGACCCGAGTTGGCTCGGATACTCCGTCGGCCACTGGGAGGGCGACACGTTTGTCGTTGAGACGATTGGATTCAACGATAAGGTTTGGGCCGACCTCTCCGGAAATCCGCGCAGCGAGCAGATGCACCTGACCGAGCGCTACCGGCGTCTGAATCACGACACGCTCGAACAGCAGATCATCATTGACGACCCCAAATCCTACACAAAGGTGTGGGTCAGCCCGCCGAAGCTCCACAAGCTCGAGCCAACCTGGGAAATTGCGGAGTGGTTCTGCGCTTCGAGCGAAGAGCAGCAGTATGACGAGAATGTCAGGAAGCCCTCCGGCGAGGTGCCCGAACCCAAGAAATAGGCCAGCGCGAAGCGCGGCGGTCGAGTGGACAACCTTTGAGAGAATTGAGAGAACTGAGAGAAGAAGGCCAATGATCAGGCAAATTGTGCGTCCAGTTGCCGTCTTGGGTGCGATGGCGATTTGCTCAGCGACGCTGTTCGCCCAAGCCAAGCAATCAACTGGCAAGACGACTGCGCCCGTTTCGAATGGTCCGCTTTCGCACGATCTTTCGGGCGTATGGATGCAGTATCCCGACGGCGACGTCCCGGGAACGCCCGGCATGAATGGCGTGAACGAACACTTCCGTCCTCCGCTGACTCCGTGGGGACAGGCGCAAGTTGATGCCGCGAAACCACTTCAGGGAGCGAAGGCCGTGGGAGGGAAGGAAGAAAATACAGCGCTAAAGTGCGAGCCGAGCGGACCGCCGCAAGTTCTGATCCTCCCGAATCCGTGGGAGATCGTTCAAATTCCCGGCCGCGTCTTTATGTTTTTCGAGGAGCAGCACATCTGGCGCACGATTTGGACTGACGGTCGGCCGCTTCCCAAAGACCCAGACCCGAGTTGGCTTGGGTATTCCGTGGGCCACTGGGAAGGCGACACGTTCGTCGTAGACACGATTGGATTTAACGACAAGGAGTGGGTCGATCTTTACGGCAACCCTCGGAGCGAGAAAACGCACTTAATCGAGCGCTACCGCCGGCTCAATCATGAAACGCTGGAGCAGCAAATCATCATCGACGATCCCAAAACCTACACGAAGCCGTGTGTCAGCCCTCCGAAGCTTCACAAACTCGAGCCGACCTGGGAAATTGCCGAATGGTTTTGCGCTCAGGGCGAGAATAAGGCCTACGATCAGGTCATTCGAATTCCCGCAGGCGTTCCCAGTCCGTCAAAATAGTGAAGACTACTCTGTGGCGAATACTCTGCGCAGAATACTTTGGACAGAGTATGTGCGCGCCACCGACAAGACGAGCAAACTACTCTGACCCAAAGGACCGAAGGACAGATGAAGAGCCCCCTAACTGCGAGCCGCGACGTTCGAATGCAATCAGATGTTCGAACCGAACCATCCAATCTGCGCCGCCACAAACGAAATTTAGTGTCACTCGCTGCAAGAATTGGCGTTTGCGCAATCGCGCTGGCGTTGCTACTGGCATTGCGAACTAAGGCCCAATCCGCGCAGGGGCAACCTGCGCCGCAACAGCAGCAATGGAAACTGCCCGATATTCCGTGGGCCTTTCCGGTGCGGGACAAGGTTCAGCCCGTGATCGACGAACGGTCGGGCCAGATTCACGTCCCCGGCAGCTCCAAGACTTACACGCAAGAGCAAATCGACGATCTGGCGAATCCTCCAGACTGGTTTCCTGACGAGCACGCGCCTATGCCAAAAGTCGTGGCGCACGGCGGCGGGGGAGACATTCTCGGATGCGCGTCCTGCCACCTCGGGTCGGGACTCGGCCATCCGGAATCCGCCAACCTCGCGGGGATGTCCGCAGCCTACATCTTGCGGCAGCTCGGCGACTTTAAGGCGCGACGGAGGATGGGCGAGGGCATGAATGACATCGCGAGGGACTTGTCCGATCAGGACGCTCAGGAAGCCAGCGAGTGGTTTGCGAACCTGAAGCCGAGCAGCGACTGGCAAAAGGTTGCCGAGACCGATCGCGTGCCGAAAACGTTCGTCAACGAGCATCTGATGCGCATGCCTCTGCCCGGCGGCGGAGACGAGCCAATTGGCGATCGGATCATCGAGCTGCCGCAAGATATCGCCAGGGCAGAGAGCCGCGATCCGCATTCCGGATTCATCGCTTACGTACCTAAGGGCAGCATCGCTAAAGGAAACGAACTGGTGGCGACAGGAGGCGGCGGCAAAACGATTTCTTGTCCCATCTGCCACGGCGCTGATTTAGGTGGCTTGGGAGAAGTGCCGGCGATTGCCGGACATTCGCCGATGTATCTCTTCCGGCAGCTCTACTACTTCAAGGATGGCTCGCGAGCCGGCTCGATGAGCGCGCTGATGAAGGGTGTGGTCAAGCAGCTGACTCAGGACGATATGCTGGCGCTCGCGGCTTACGTCGGTTCGCTGCCGCCCGCGAGTGCTGACAATTCGCCGGCGCCTAGCGGCGCGACATCGAGCAGCCTTGCGGCGGGCGCCAACGGTCAGAACACAGCCAAGTAGACTAAGTAAGAAAGAAATTTGATTTCGTTGGGTGGCCGGTGCCGGGTGCGGGCTCCACTTGGAGCCCGCCGAAAGAAAGTAGATTCTCCCTCGCACCGGCCAGACGGACTTAGAACGTGAGCTTCAAGCCGAGTTGCATCACGCGGCTGCTTCCTGAACCGATGAGCGGATTGCCGGCCGCGACGTCAGGTGTGGAGCACCCGCAGCCGAATGCGAATCCGTTTCCCAAGCTTTTGCTCGGGTCAGCGCCTAGAAAGCTGGTGTTCGACGCGCCGTACGGATTGGCGAAAATGGGATGATTGAACAAGTTGAAGATCTCCCAGCGGAACTCGGCGCCGAACCGCTCCCTGAACGTGAAACTCTTGAATACGGAGAAATCCACGTTCTTGAAGCCCGAGTCCCGGAACATGTTCCGTCCCATATTGCCGAAGGTTCCCATCGCGTTAGGAGTCATCACGGAGTTGCCGTCCGCGAAGCAGCCAACGGCCGCGAGATTGCTGGTACCAGGCGTGATGGGATTGGTTGCGAGGTTGGCGTGCGTACCCTGGGCATTTGCCGCGCACATCGCCGCCCATTTTGTGGCATTGGCAGTGGACGCGCTGATGGCGACAGTCGGATATATGCCGCTTGTTGAAGAGCACGTAACACCGCTAGTGTTATATGTGTTGGCTACATTCCCATTATCAGTGAAGCCGGAGCAATACGGAATGGAGTTGGCGCTGGAACGGAAGTCGGATGGATTCCCGAAGAAGTCCCAGCGATCGGTTAAGTCACCGAAACCGCTATGGCCCGTGCTGAAATCGTCTGAGCCGTCAAACACGAGCCACGGCTGGGGGCTCTGAACGGTCACGATGGTGTTGAGTTTCCACCCTTCCAGCAACTGGGCATAGCCTTTTTTCCCGGGAATGGCGTAACCAGCCGTGACCGTCAGGCGGTGCCGAATGTCGAAGTCACTGCTGGCATACTCCCTCTCTTGATGCCTGCTGTCCTGTGGAGGGACTCCCTGAAAATTCAGGGAACCGTTGTCGAGGCCATGACCGTAGGTGTAACCCACGGTGAAATCCAGCCCGTGAGAAGTCCGCTGGGTCAGGGTCGCTTGCAGGCTGTTGTAGTTCGAATGGGCAGCATTCGTTTGTTCGTTAATGATCTGCAGATAGGGAAATTTGGCGTTGAAGGGACGCCCGACGGTGCCCAGAAGGCCGTTGGGGTCGGGCTGGCATTGGGTCGGATCCGGATTTGGAGCACACTGATTGACGTCGCTCAGAGCCAGCAGGTCATAGCCGTGATTGCCGACATAGCTCACATCCAACGACAGGTTGCTGGTGAAGGAGTGCTGCACGCCGAGGTTGTAATTCACCATGAAGGGTGTCTTGAGATGTGGATCCATCGCATAGAGGGGACACGGCGAGGTTTTCGTGCAAGAGAGCGGGCCCTGCGGAAAAACAACGCCACTATTCCAGCCGGGTGGGGTGAACGTGGCTTGGGCCAAATTGATCGTGCCGCCAAAAGTATGGCCGCCTGACGCGGCACAAGTGCTTCCGACTGGGACGGTCACACTACACGCGCCAGACGGGTCTTCGGCGATGTTGCCCAGCGAGTTGTTCGGCGGCCCGTTGTCCATGAAGGCCCTCGCAAAGAGCGTCGTGTACATGACGCTGGACCCGCCGCGGACCACGGTGGTCCCCTTGCCCGTGACATCCCAGGCAAAGCCCACGCGGGGTGAGAAGTCTTTGTGATCCGGCGCCCAGAGACCAGACCCTACCCCGTCCTGGCCCTGTTGAACGATTCCATACTGGGAATTCGGATCGAAGTTACCCAAGAGCTTGTTGACCTCTCGCATCGGTTGATTGAATTCGTAGCGCAGTCCCAGGTTGAGCATCAATCTCGGCTTGATGCGCCAGTCATCCTGGGCGAACCCGGCGTAATGCCACCAGACCATCTTGCGGACCCCGTTGCCAACGGTGACAGATCCTAAATTGGGTGTCCCGAGGAAATAGTCTTGCAATGGCGTGGAAGTACAAGATTGATCACCAGGAGGCTTGCCCGGGGCGCAGAAGTTTTGTCCGCCTTGAAAATTGACCTGAACGCCCCTGAAGTCTGTTGTGTTTTGATCGGCGCGGATGTGCGTCAACTCAAAGCCGAATCTGAGGGCATGCGCGCCTCGCAAATACGAGAGACTGTCCTGAAAATCGGAATACGGGCTGGGGCCGGTAACACCGGGGCGGGTGCCATTGGGGTTGCCCAGGCCGCCGCCGAAATGATTAATCGTGATATTTGGCAACCCACCCCCTATCGTTACGCCCGTATTGATGGGATAGCCCTTGCCGCAACCGCTAACGGTGCACGGAGTGCCTAAGGTCGAGCCGTCTGGGATGACCTTGCCGTCGCCGATGGTGAATCCCTGGGTCAGCCGGTCGTAGCCAAACCGGAATTCGTTCACCACAGTGGAACTGGGGGTCCAGATCCAGTTCTCGACGGTCGACCAGGCGCGTTCGAAAATTCCGGATCCCCACAATGGATTCACAGTGGGGTGATCCTGGCCAAACGCTTGATACCAGCCGGTCCACAACATGCCACTGATCCTGTGCTTGCTGTTGATGGTGTAGTCTAGCTTTCCAATCCCATTGTCGTTGCGATTGACGTTGGGGAATGTAGAGGCGTAGCCGGTGGAATTCAAAGGGGCGCCTGAGATGAGGCCACCCGTGCAGGAATAGGACCCCGTGCCTGGTGGCGGGCCTGGTGGGGCTGAGCAGCCCAGCAAATCTAAGCTGGCCTGACTGAGGCAGGGTCCATTGGTACCGTTACATATTTTGTTGCCGCCTGCATTTTGTATCGCTTTGATGGCATCGGGCATGCTGTTCGTCGGGTCTCCGGCAGGCGCTGCAGTTGTGATTTTTGACGCAGTCTCGGGCATTGAAAAGACAAATATGTTGCCGATCAAGGAACGCAGACCCTCATAGCCACCCATGAAGAAGAGTTTGTCTTTCTTGATCGGTCCGCTCACTACGGAGCCGAACTGCTTCAACTGGACCGGCAGCTTATCGCATCCAGAGAGGAGTGCCGCCTGGATGCAGGTTCCATTGATCGGCGCCGCGTTGAAAGTATTGCGGGCGTCCCAAGCGTCAGTGCGGCCATACGCGTAAGCCGAGCCGTGAAGAGTGTTGGTTCCCGATTTGATTCCCACGTTCACCACGGCGCCGGGCTTCCATCCGTACTCCGCTTTCGGATTTTCCTGGGTGTTGAATTCCTGGATGGCATCGATGGGCAAGATAGTCGCCGCATCTGTGAAGGCACTTGGCGAATTGGCTACCTGACGGTCGTCATAGAAACTGACATTGATCACCCCCTCCAGCATCCAGCCGGTTTCATCGGGGCGAATGTTGTTGGTACTCTGGCTCCAGGGTGAGCCTCCTGGCTGGACCATGATGCCCGGGCGCAAAGACAGCAGATTCTGGTAGTTGCGGCCATTCAAGGGCATGTCGTTGATGTCTACGTTCTCGAGTGTGCCGCCCAGCGTTGCGTTGGTGGTCTCCACGAGCGGAATGGCCTCGGTGACGGTGATTGTCTGGGCTTGCGACCCAGGCTCGGGAGTTAAGTCAACGCGGACTTCCTTACCAACTTCCAACACGACATTCTGGCGCTCGACGGTCTTGAACCCTCTGGCCTCAACGCGGACCGTATAGGTGCCGGGAATCAGCGTGGGAGCGTTATACTCGCCGGCGGCATCCGTGGTCAGGGTTCGCGCGACACCCCTGTCTTTGTCTATGATGGTTACGGTGGCGCCCGATATTACCCCACCGCTTTGGTCTGTAATCGCTCCGAGAATGCGTCCGTAGCTGCCCTGTGAAAACAGCGGCAGACAGAGGAGCAGCCCTCCCAAGGCGCCAGCCAGCAATTGCAGGGCTTTCCGGAAACGAACACCCCAAGCTCTCTTGTGCGCTGAACGCAAGGAACTCATTTCTGGCCTCCTGTCCGAAATAGTTAGTCTGGAATGTGACCCCGAGCCCCGCCCGTGGTCTCTTTTCCAATCACCCCACGATCGAGGAAACTGCAAAAGCAAGCTTCCGCTGTCCGACTGCGAATCCCGCATCCGCCGGATGATTCCCAAATAAGCGACAGCAGCCATCCCGAGCCAAGCCCGCATTAGGCTTGGCGTCGAGTTTATGAATTACGATAACTATTTATTTGTTGTAATGACGCATGAACCCCGGCCACGGTAGGAACAGTCCCCACCCGGAACTTCCTCCACGTGGTGTGAGGTCTACGTCTTTCACGGACGGTTGTCAAGCATAATTATTGCGTGTAAAGAATTCATCGCAAACAGTGGCAAAGACCGCTACACGCAACCCTTCTGCAAGGAAACATCGGAAATGAAGAAAATACCAAAGGTAATTAGCACTTTATGCTGCCTGAAGGTTACGAATTTAGGTAAGGCAGAAAAATGTATAAACCCTGAAAAAATTGCCAAAATCCCTCGGACTCTGCTTCAACGTACCTGGTCGTTCGTAAAGGGAAGCCTTTGGGTGTTGGAAGCCGAGCGACATGAAGATACTGTATTACTCGCCATTATTGCTCGGGGCTCCGAGAGGCTACGTAGGCGGCGAGGGAGATGATGTCGTCCTGGGTGAGGTTGGCAACGACGCCTTTCATCAATTCATCCAAGGCGCTATTGCGAGCGCCAACCTGAAACCCTGCGAGCTGCCGAACGATGTAGTTGGGCGAGTGTCCTGCGATCCTGGGCACCGGTCCATCGCCCGCGAGCGCCGGACCGTGACATTCGACGCAGGCTGTCGTCTTTCCTCCGCCGATGGTAGCGAGCTGCTCGCCCTTTACGATGCTGCCGGTCGGGACATACGCGACGAATCCCATGTGGGGATCGCGGCAGGTCACGCGCTCCGCGTCCTCGGGCACCTCAATGATCCTGGAGCCGATGGGCTCCATTTTGCCGCCGGGACGCACGTAGCGGCGGCGCCCCTCGTTCATATAGGTTTCGGGCACCATGTCGGTTTCGACCACGCGGATCCAGCGCTGCGGCTTGAGGCTGGCAAAGTACTGGCTGGCTTCCTGGGCGTCTTCTTCCGTCATGCCTTTGGCGATCTCGCTCATGCGGTGGCGGGGGTCGATTCGACGCCCGTGCTGGAAATCGTGAATTTGCCGCAGAAGATAGCTGGCCGTCAGTCCGGTGAGGTTGGCCGACTCGGGATGCCCGCTTCCGGAGGCAAGGTGGCAGGAAGCGCAGCCGGGCGTCGCCTTCCCTTCCCCTCGGGCGACCACGTTGGGGAACGGCATGTGCTCGTCGGGAAACCAGTCGGGCGGACGGTACAGATCGTCGATCTGCCCCTGCGTGTACGATTCTGAACTGCCGGGAATGTGTTTCACGATGCTATCGTCCACGCGCGGATAGTCGGGGGAAGGTTCGGGAAATGCGAAGGAGAGGTCCATGCCATCCGCCCAGCGGAAATCGTGGTGCTGGCCCGCGAATGCCGGGACAAACAATAACCCAAGAGCCGCCGCCAAAACCAAAGCCCTCATGAAACCTCTCCCAAAATTATCTTTTCGGTCCTGTCAATGGCGGGTCCCAGGTTCGAGATCCCAATCACGGAGCCCCAAGCTCATTGTCCTGCGGAAGGACCATGGCCACACCCTATATACGATTCAAACACGAATAAGTTTCGCAGTAAAGATCCGACTTCGGCTGCTTTGAAATTCTGGAGGTAGCTTCTTGCCTTTGATTTCAAGCTCCCGGATGCAGGTGTTCCGGGGATATTTGCTCGCACAATCAAGCCTCCAGGGGCTCAGGAGCGTATAGTGGCTTTCTTGGAAACAGGCGGAGTCGGCAGCCAGCTCTCACCGGTCTGAAGTATGAAGGTGTGCTGCAGGGAATACCACGTGCCCTTCACATCCGAGGCGGGCGCGGGTTCGTTTTCGTGCAGAACGTAGCTCCCGACGAGGGCGCGAGTCACGCCGAATTGCACGTCCGTCTCTAGGACGGGATCGTCGGGGGAATAGATTTGGGACGTGACGGTCTTGAATCCCTGTTTATAAATCAGGAAATGCAGGTGCGCGGGCCGGAAGTTATGACGCTTTTGCGCTTTGAGCAGCGCGCCGACCGGGCCGTAGATCGGAATCGGATAGCCTGCCGGCTTGATGGTTCGGAAGCTGAATTCTCCATTTGCATCGCTAGAAAATTTTCCGCGCAGGTTCATCTCGGCCTGCTCGGGGTCCTGGTTCTCGTAGAGGCCAACTGGGGAGGCGTGCCAAACATCGATTTCCGCACCCTCGATCGGATCGCCGTGACAGTCTCGGATCCAGCCAGTAAAAAACAGCGCCTGGCCAGGAGTCGCGGACCTCAGGAGCGAGCCGCCGCTTGCGGTCTCCGGCGAACCGGCTCGCCAAAATGGGCCGAGGAGATTTGCGGAACTTTCTGTCGCGGCGTTGGTCCCATTGTTCAGCAGACAGACCAGCGTTGAGACTCCGAGCGTCCCGCCCATGAGTCGCGTTTCGTTGTGACTCTCGGTCGTGAGCTGGCCGAGCGCCGCGATGTAGTTGATGGCCTGGTCGTATTCTTTTTCCGTTAGCTTGACCTCTCGCACGAAGGCGTGCAGGTGGCGTACCAGGGACTCGAGGATTTCCTGTGTGCGCTGATCGGGTGCGCGACGGGTTTCTCGGAGGACGGCCTCTGTAACTTGGTCCAGGTTTTCGATGATCATCAGCTTGAATCTCCTGGGAAAGAGGAAGTTGAGGAAATTGATGAAGTAGAGGAAGTAGAGGAAAAAAACCAGGCCCAGCCAGCAAGGTCTTTATCCTTTGCTTCCTCAACCTCCTTCACTTCCTTTACTTCTTCTCCGGTGCGATGCCAGCCGGCTTCCGAATCGCTTCTGAGTAAGCATTTTCTTCGTCTATGACGCAGAACCATTCGGCGATTTCCCAGCCCGGCTCCAGTTTGTGGAGCTTAGGCGGATTTACCCAGGGCTTGGTGTACGCCTTAGGGTCGTCCATGGTGATCTGCATCTCCAGAGTGTCATGATTCAGGCGCCGGTAGCGCTCTGTGAGGTGCATTTTATCGCTGCGCGGGTTCCCGTAGACGTCGACCCAGGCTTTGTCGTTGAAACCGATCGTGTCGACGACGAAGGTGTCGCCCTCCCATTTTCCGACGGAGTAACCGAGCCAGGTAGGGTCGGGATCCTTGGGAAGCGGTCGCCCGTCCGTCCAGATGGTGCGCCAGACGTGTCCTAGCTCATAGAACATGAACGTCCTGCCCGGAATCTGGATGATTTCGAATGGATTGGGGAGATTGAGAACCCTGGGAGGGCCGTCCGGGTCACAGTGCAAAGTTGGGGCGTTCTCCTTCCCTGCAACGGCTCTGGGGCCTTGCATGGCAAATGCAGCGTCGTATTTTGCCTGTCCCCAGGGGGTTAGGGGAGGGCGAAGACTTTCATCGATTGCGTTCATTCCGGGGACGCCCTTCACGACCCCTTCTGGGTACTGCATCCAGACTCCGGAGAGGTCATCTGATAGAGGCGCAGCTGCGTCCGGGGTTGGGTCCGGGGATTTGGTCGTTCCTGATTGTTGAGTGCTTTGCGCAAACGCAAGGGGCGGGAGAACCAGTAACGTTGCCAAGGCAACGATTGAACCGGCGCCGCGGCTCATGGGCTCAATCCGAATGGGCTGACCGCTCGCTGGCTTTGATTTCACTGTTGATTTCAAGTATGACGGGGTCTTGGTTCTCGTCCTTCTGAAACACCCACCGCGAAGAAACTCTCTTCAATTTCCCGTTGCGCGTCGTGTGAACCAACTCCCCCTCCCAACGCCCGGTCTCGACGATGTCCTCCTGGATTTCCTGCAGAGACTTGGGAAACTGTGTTTTGAGGAGGTCGTAGACGATTTTTCCGACGGCCTCGTCGCTTCGCCATCCATACATGGCTTCGGCACCGTGGTTCCAAAAGGAAATCCTGCCTCTCAAGTCGCGGACGATGAGCGTTTCCTTCGCCATTTCCACCAAGGAGGCCAGCCTTCGTTCGAAACTCGCCTTTTCGCGCTTGTCGGTGACGTCTTCCATGGAAAGCAGTATCACCTGGTGCCCGTCCTGCGGCTCAATGCGGCGGGCGTTCAACAACACGCGGCGCGTGCCGATATGCGGCAGGCTAAAAACGCATTCGAAGTCGTCAATGCGGGTGTTGTGCTTCGTCAGTTGCTCGACGAGATTGCGAAACGCCGAAATGTTCCATTGGCGGCTTCCAAGGTCGTAGATCACCCGGTTTTCCGTTTCGCCAGGTGTAACCTGGAAGAGCCGATAGAAGGCTGGATTCGCGGAGGTGACGTGCAAGTCCTGATCCAAGACCAGCGTCGCCTCCCTGGCATTTTCGATGAGCGCATCGGCAAACCGCCGGCTTTGCTCCAGCGAGCGTTTGAATACGTCAATATCCTGAAAACTCAGGACCGCGCCGTCGAGTTTGTTATCCCATGTCTTATAAGGCCGGACGCGCAGGAGGTACCAGGGTCCATCCTTCTGCCGCACTTCCTTTTCGTGGACGGTCGCGTCGTCAATCGATAACCGGGCGATCTGTTCCATTTCGTCCGACTCCACATTGGAACGAATCTCGCCCAACCGCCTGCCCACATCACTGGGAATCAAGTTCAAAAGCTTCTCGGCGGGCGGGGTGAAGCGTCTGATCCGGAGGTCCGATCCGACCATCACAACCGGGATATTCACATTGGCCATGAGGTTGAGCTGGTCGTTGTTGACGATGGTCAATTCCGCGTTGCGGTTCTGCAACTCCTCGTTTAGAGTCGTGAGTTCCTCATTGCTCGATTGTAATTCTTCCTTGGCCGTTTCGAGCTCCTCGTTGGTGCTCTGCAGCTCTTCGTTGGCGGACAAAACTTCCTCGTTGGCGGACTTGAATTCCTCAAGGGTTGTTTCGTGATCCTCGATTAGAGCCTGGAGTTGCGCGCGGAGCCGCCCAATTTCCGAGGCTGCGCGCTCGCGGTCCTTCTCCTGCCTTTGACTTTCCGACGGCCTTTGAAGCCGGCGCTTCCCGTGCGACGCCGGTACGCCTCCAGGGGCGGACTCCTGAAAAGTGACGATGTAAAACCGCTCCGCCCCAGATTGGCCGCGGATCGGAATTATCTCGAGGTCGATCTCCCTTGAAGTTCCGTTCGACTGGATGCGTATTCCTTGTTTTCGAATCGGCTCATTTCTTTTTTTGGCCTTGGTCAGAGCTTCGCGAAGATCCACTAGGAGCCCTTCGCGCGCCATTTTGGAAAGGCTGAAGGTAGGGTTGCCGGAGGCAGGCTCCAAATACGGGCCCGTTTTGCCCCGGAATTGCACAATTTCCATTTCGTCGTTGACAACGATGCTGGCGGGCACGAACCGGTTCATGAGGACGCGCTCGACTTCGCGTTCCACAGTGAATCCGGTGGGCGCGGCCTTCGGCATGGGCACGGTTTCGGCTCTGCGAACGGCGTAGTCGCCACCGCTAAAGTACGTGACCAGTCGAGTGGCCGTGCGCTTCTTCTGGTAGATCTTGAATTTCTTATCGACCAGCGCGAAGTGGTCCGAAAACGCGCCGAGACTCTCCGACGAACCCAGCATCAAGTATCCGTTCGGCTTCAAGGCGTAGTGGAGCGTGGGAACAACGCGCTTTTGCAGGATGGGCCCCAGATAGATCAGCAGATTGCGGCAACTGATCAAGTCCAGGCTCGAGAATGGCGGGTCCTTGGCAATATTCTGTTTCGCGAAGATGCACATTTCCCGAATGGACTTATTGATTTGATACCCGCCGTCCAGGCGTGCAAAGAATCGCTTCAGGCGCTCCTGGGACATCTGCGCGACCGCGCTCTCGCTGTACAGCCCGTTCCGTGCCCGGTCCAGCGAGGTGTCACTAATATCCGTCGCAAAAATCTGGACATTCTTAGGGGGAATCGCGGACACCGGGTGTCTGCTGGCGTGATCCCACATGAACTCGAGAAGCAAAATCGCCAGGGAATACACTTCCTCACCCGTGGAACATCCCGGCACCCAAATTCGGATGGGATCTTCCGCCTTCCGCGCCTGCATAATCGGCGGAAAGACGGTTTTCCTCAGGGCCTCGAAAGCAGGCTCGTCCCGGAAGAAACCGGTCACGTGAATCAAGATATCGCGATACAGCTCATCTATTTCTCCAGGGTTCGACTTGATAAAACGAATGTAGTCCTTGAGCCTGTGAAGACGATGCAGGACCATGCGGCGCTTGATGCGGCGCTGCAGCGTGGACTGTTTGTAGTGCGCGAAGTCCACACCGGTGGCTTCGCGGACCATACCGAACAGCGCGTCCATGTCCGTCCGCGGAGCGATTACGGCAATTTCTTCCGACAGGGCAGGCGGGCGAGCCATATAGGGATGGCGGCTGACCCGGATCAGCTCATTGGCAATGTTCCGGGGAGCCATCTCAAAATCAATGCATCCGGCCTGGATGGCGCTGCGCGGCATGCTGTCATATTTGGCGGAGTCGGAATCCTGAGCGAAGGTGATTCCGCCGGCGGCCTTGATCGCGCCGCACCCGTTCGTCCCGTCAGAGGCCGTTCCGGACAAAATGATGCCGATGGACTGATCCCCGCGATCGTCGGCGAGCGAGTGAAAGAAATGATCGATAGGGAGATGGGTGCCGCGGGTCGTCTCGCGCGCGACAAGGCGCAAGACTCCCCCCTTGATGCTCATGGTGGTGTTCGGCGGGATGACGTACACGTGATCGGGCTTTACTTCGACGCCGTCGGTGGCTTCCTCAATGGGGATTGACGTTTCGCGGGAGAGAATCTCGGCCAGGACGCTGGCATGGCCCGGATCGAGGTGCTGGACGAACACATACGCCATCCCGGTCTTGTCGGGCAAATGGCGCAACAACTCTCTCATAGCCTCAAGCCCGCCTGCTGAGGCACCGATGCCAACGATGGCAAAGGGTGCTGCATTCGCCTTCGGCTGCTCCGGCTCGGAAGTGCTTTTGGCGGCAGGAGCCGCTTTGATCTTTGCGCTGTCCTTTCCTTTGTTCTTTGCTTTGTTCACCGGGGCGCTCCACCGAATCCTGTACGTCCGAGGCCGTCTCGCTTGGAGACACTCCGCGCCACAGGATGCCCGACTCAACCGGTTTATGTACAGGGATATTACCGCAAATCATGGGGGATTTCCTGTACCGGCTTTTTAGGCGCAAACGAACAGGGCGGATAAGGCAAAGTACGTAGGGAAACCGCAGCAAACAGTTGCTATCGTTACGAGATTCTTTTTCGTGACGCTACTTCAGGGTCCCCTTATCGCGTCACGGGGCCAGCCGAATCCACCAGAGGACTTTGCCAACGATTCGCCAATTCCGATCCTTCTCCACAGGGACAGGCATGTACTCGCGGTTCTCCGATTGGAGCAAGTGGACCCCATCGATTACGAGAAAGCGGGCCAGAGCAAGGCCGGTCTCGCGATGCCAAGCCACAGCGATTTTGCCGTGGAGAAGCTTAGGGTCGGTTACCGAACCGTCCACCGCCACGATGTCGCCGTCATTGATCAGGGGGCTCATGGACCTGCCCTTCACGCGCAGACAGTTTGTTTCGGCGGGGTTGAGGCACCAAAGCGCGGGGGCTGCAATCATTTGATCGATTACCGCGTCGGCGAAATCGGTTTGCGGACTGCCCGGCTCACCAAGAGCACCGGCGTGTACATCGAGGAGCGGAACCGCGACCATTTGGGGCTTGGCGGCGCCAAGAGTTAAGGGATCTTTTCTCCCGCTTCCGGCGCGTACAATATCAAAGTCGGGCCACAGCGACATTCGTGCAGCCGCCTTCGGTCCCGGAAGCATATTCTTGATGTCGGCGCTGCTTAGCCCCGCACGCCCCCAAAAAATCCAGCAGTCGGGCTCACCCGCAAGGTTTCCCAGCTGGATATAGCATTGCGAGGTGGGTTCCTGCTTTCCAGTTTCCCAGCGGGAAACCGCCATGGCCGAGTAGTGCAGGCGCGAACCTAGCTCGGACTGGGTGAGGCTGAGATGCTGGCGAAGATTTAGAATGCTCGTGGCCCAATCGGGCGCCGCACTTCGCTTGGGGGCTTTTGTCACAGAATGCACCAATCCGGCGGGGAACAAACCAGAATGCATCTTACATCATGGTGAGATGTTCTGCCGTTTGCTGCCTTTCAGATAACTAAGGGCAATGTACCACAAAGGCCCTTAAGGGGGAGAGATTCTTTTTCTTTGGAAGACCTTGCCCTGGGCGGGGCGACTCTCTTCGATTCAAGTGGCAGTCTAGATTGCTCACAACATTTGAAGATGAAGGGCGAGTCCAGCCGATGGCGCGACCAATATGGACTGCGCTCGCGTTAATTCGGTTGCGTAAACGTGACACATTTTCGCTACAATGTCTCCCTGAGGTGCGCTTCAGAACGTCGGATGCGGCAGGCGGGCGAGACGATGAAAAATGTCCTGGCCATTTATCCGGGCTCGTTTGACCCGGTGACGAACGGACACCTCGATCTGATCGAGCGCGGCGCCAAGATTTTTGACCGGCTTGTGGTCAGTGTTCTGCGCAACCTCGACAAAGATCCGCTCTTTTCGCTCGATGAACGGGTCGAGATGCTGCGCGAGGTCACGCGGCCGTGGGCCAACGTTGAGATCGATGTATTCACCGGCCTGCTCGTTGAGTACGCACGGCTGCGCGAGGCAAATGTGATCCTTCGCGGCATTCGCGCGGTTTCCGACTATGAGTATGAGTTGCAGATGGCCATGATGAATCGCAAACTCAACAAGAATGTCGAAACGGTTTTTATGATGCCTGCCGTTTCGTACAGCTTTCTCAGTTCGCGGCTGGTGCGCGAAATTGCGCGGCTGGGCGGGCCGATCAGCGGCCTGGTGCCGCCGGTGGTAGAAGAGCGGCTGCGCGCGAAGGTACTTTAAGTAGCACAGCCACTCTTGGCTGTGCGCGTTTCGCAATCGTAGTTGCGTCGTGTGGCGTACGTGAGGCCTACAAAACCGCACAGCCAAGAGTGGCTGTGCTACTCGAACCCGGACGACTGCGCGAGAGGCTCGACATAGAAATTGAAATCGGACCCAAAGGAGTCTTCCCCGTGCAACTTGCAGCCCGTGTAAACCGCATTTCGATCTCGCCGACTTCCGCCGTGCTGGCGGCGGCCGAGCGCCTCCGTTCCCAGGGAGCGGACCTAGCCGATTTTGGCGCCGGTGAGCCCGACTTCCCGACGCCTGAGCACATTCAGCAGGCCGCGATCCGCGCCTTGAAGGCAGGGTACACGAAGTACACGGCGACGCCGGGAATCGGTCCGCTGCGCGAAGCGATCTGCCGGTGGCACGCGACGCAATTTGGATCGACCTACACCGTGCCGGAGTGCGTGGTCACTGTTGGCGGCAAGCACGCTATTTTTAATGCGCTTTGCTCGTTGATGTCCGCCGGAGACGAGGTTTTGATTCCAGCGCCGTACTGGGTCAGCTACCCAGACATGGTGCTGTACACCGGCGCGACGCCGGTGCCCGTTAAGACCGAGGAGTCGGACGGCTTTCGGTTGCGCGCGGAGCAGGTTTCGGGGGCGATCACGCCACGGACGAAACTTCTGATCGTCAACTCGCCGAGCAATCCGAGCGGGGCGGTTGTGCCGTCAGACGAGTTCGTGAAGATTTACGAGGTCTGCCGGGCAAAAAATATCTGGTTGCTGACGGACGAGTGCTATTCGCACTTCGTGTATGGCAACGAAAAACCGTTCTCGCTGGCGAGCTTGCCTGGCACGAAGCCGAACATCATCGTCGGCGGATCGCTCTCCAAGACATTTTCCATGACCGGCTGGCGCCTGGGCTACGCCCTCGCTCCTGAACCGCTGATTTCGGCGATGATCAAGATTCAGAGCCAATCGACGTCGAATCCGACGTCCATAGCGCAGTACGCCGCGCTCGAGGCGCTGACGGGTCCGATGGATACGGTCGCGACGATGCTGGCGGAATATTCGCGGCGGCGGACACGCATCATCAGCGGGCTTCGAGCGATTCCCGGTGTTACTTGCGTCGAACCCGGAGGCGCGTTCTATGCATTTCCGAGCGTCGCGGCTCATTTGGGCAACGGAATTCCAGACACAACCGCGCTGTGCAAACAGCTTCTAGAGCGCCAGCACCTTGTGGCGGTTCCCGGCGACGCCTTTGGGACACCTGGGCACATCCGGCTTTCCTACGCAACGTCGATCGACCGAATCGAAGAGGGTCTGCGGCGCCTCGAAAAATTCTTTGCCATGGTGGAAACGGCCAGGTGAACTCAGGAGCAAGCCGTCCGGGGCGAGTGCCCGCGCGACTCGCTCCGAGTTTTGTCAAACGTCCGTGGGGCTCGCTTGACCTGACTTCGTTGTTTCCGAAACGACCTCGAGAAGAAAAGCCAATCGGAGAGGCCTGGCTGACGGGTGACGATTCCGTATTCGCGACGGGCGCGTTCGCCGGGCGCACACTCGGAGAAATTTGGCCGGCTCTGCCCGAAGAATGGACCGGCACGCGCCTGACCGGGCTTCCGCGCATTCCTCTCCTGGTGAAATTTATCTTTCCGGAAGACAAACTTTCCGTGCAGGTGCATCCTGACGACGTGTACGCGGAGCAGCATGAGGCCACGGCGGGCGGCACCGGGAAGACAGAGATGTGGTACGTAGTCCAGGCGCGCGAAGGGGCGGAGGTGCTCGTAGGGCTTCGCGCGAAAGTGGCGCGGAAATCGTTCGAGCGCGCGGTGGTTGATGGAACGGTGGAGGAGCTGCTTGTCACCGTGCCGGTGCGCGTGGGCGACGCTGTTTTTGTGCCGGCAGGAACCGTGCACACAATTGGTCCCGGCGTCGTGCTCTGCGAAATTCAGCAGCACTCAGATATTACCTATCGAGTATTCGACTACAACCGCTTGGGCCTGGATGGCAAGCCGCGTGAACTTCATATTCGTCAGGCGCTGGACGTGATCCATTTTGGAGATGCCGCGGAGGCGGGAGGTGGGCTCTGCGATCCCGTGCGCATCACGCGCGGCGCGGTCGCGAAAACCTTCTATGCTGCATGCCGTCACTTCGCGACGGAGCGCTGGGAATTTAGCGAGCGGATCGCCGCGGTGACTTCGCCCGAGCATTTCGATTTGCTCATCGTTCTGGACGGCGGGGGCCGTCTCGAGTTCGCGGATGGGTCTGAAGCTTACGGGCCGGCGGAGGCTTGGCTGCTGCCGGCTGCGCTTGGCGCTTACCAGCTCGCACCTGATCAACCTGAGAAGCCCACAACGCTGCTGCGCACTTACGTGCCGGACTTGCACGGATTTGTCCAGAGGCTCACGGACGATCGCGTCGAGGAAGCGGCGTGGTCGCGGGTGGTGCATCCGTGAGCGCGGGACAGCTTGTCGCTCACGCCGTCATTCTCGCAGGAGGACGCGGCACGCGCTTCTGGCCCCGCAGCCGCACGCGCACGCCCAAGCAATTGCTGAATATCATCGGCAAAGACACGATGCTGGAGCAAACCATAGCGCGCATCGCGCCGGTGTTTCCGCCGTCTCGCCAATGGGTCGTCACACACTCGGAGCAAGCTGCTGCTGTCCGGAAACAGATGCCACGCATTGCGGCGTCGCATGTGCTGGCGGAACCAGTCGGGAGGAACACGGCTGCGGCGATCGGACTCGCCACGGCGCACATCCTGCACGCGGGGCTGGGCAGGGAAAATGACGCGCTCATGGCAGTGCTGCCTGCCGATCACTATATCGCGAAGCCTGCAGCGTATCTCCGCGTGTTGCGCGCCGCGTTGCATGTTGCGCATGCGGCGGGGTCGCTCGTGGTGCTGGGAATCCCGCCGACGCGGCCGGACACGGGCTTCGGATACATAGAAAAAGAGCGTGGGAAGGCGCTGGACGCGGACGGCGCGCCGTTGCTTTCGGTGCGCTGCTTCACCGAGAAGCCGAACGAGAAGCTGGCGCGGAAATATGTCGCGTCGGGGCGATACTACTGGAATGCGGGAATGTTTTTCTGGCGCATCTCGACCTTCCTGGGCAACCTGGAAAAATTCCTGCCGAAAACGCATGACGCGCTGATGAGCCTCGCAAGCGATATTGGCACGGCGCGATACGAGCGGGCGCTCGCGCGCATCTATCCGACGCTCGAAAATATTTCCGTCGATTACGCGATATTGGAGCCGGTCACCAGGAAATCGTCTGCGCCGAGCGTTTTTGTTTTGCCCGCGGATGTTGGCTGGAGCGACATCGGGTCTTGGGCTGCGGTCTACGAATTGCTTGCTGGCAAGAACGGGCAAAACGTGTCCGCTGGGAAATTTGCCGCGATCGATGCGAAGGGGAATTTTTTCTGGAGCCCGAAGAAGTTTGTTGGCGCAGTCGGCGTGCGCGATCTGGTGGTTGTGGAAACAGACGACGCGCTGCTGCTTTGCCCGCGCGGGCGCGCGCAAGACGTCGGCAGAATCGTAAAGCAGCTGGAAGCTGAGAGAAATTCGGCGTTGTTGTGAGTCGCGCTAATTGCGTTCACCCGATCGTTGCTGTCAATTTAACGGCCAATCACAACGCTTGCGGTCTTTTGGCGGAGTCCACCATGAAGCGCGGCATCTCACGGCGAGAGCTTATCCGCAGCACGGCGGCGGTGTCATTGGCCGCAGGATCTGGTGTGATGGCGCGGGAAGCCAAGCGTATTCGTGGCTTCGACCATGTGGCGCTGCCGATGCAGCGGACTGAAGAGATGCTCGCCTTTTATCGCGGGCTTGGTCTACAGGTGGTCGAGAACACGAACGCTTATTCCGTGTACATCGGGAATCAGATGATCAATTTTCATCGCCCGGCGCACTGGCAGGACAAGACATTCACGTTGAGGGCGCCCGCCGCAAAGCCGCCTTGCGGGGATCTGTGTTTTGTGTGGGATGACACTCCTGAATCGCTGAAAGCTATGTTAGATCGTGCTGGGGCAAAGGTCGTGGAAGGTCCAGTGGCGCGACAGGGCGGGCAGCGCAAGACCGGCTCCAGCGTGTATTTACGCGATCCGGACGGCAATCTCTTGGAATTCATGATCTATCCATGAAATGTGTCTCGGGGGACCCTAATGGGAGGCTCCTTAGCGCTTAGAGGGCTCGCTGTGTTTGCGGGGAGTATCACGCTGGCGCTCGCGGCGAGTTCCGCCCACGCGCAGATAACACGGCTGCCAGAAGCGGTTCAGAAGAAGCTAGCCGAGATCGGACCGCTCTATCAAAGCGACATCACCAAGTACGGAGAAGAGACCATCGACCTGTTCACGCCGCTCCTCGCGGCGGCGCCAAAAGATGGCGTCTCCGTCACCGCGGACCAGGCTTACGGCGCCGACCCGCAGCAGAAGCTTGACGTGTATGAACCGCGCGGCGCGAAGGATCTGCCCGTTGTGGTGTTCGTCCATGGCGGCGCGCTGACGACGGGCGACAAGAACGTCAACAAGGAAATTTCGGCCAACGCGCTCTATTACTTTGCGCGGCGCCAGTTTCTGGGCATCAATGCCAACTACCGACTCGCGCCGAAATTTGCCTATCCGGCGGCGGCTCAGGACATAGGCGGCGTTGTCGGCTGGATCAAGGAAAACGCGAAGCGCTTTGGCGGCGACCCGCAGCGTATCTATCTGGTTGGCCGCTCAAGCGGCGCGCTGCACGTCGCGACGTGGGCGTTTGATCCCAGGATTCATGGCGCGGGCGGGCCGGGAGTCTCAGGTGTTGTGCTGATCAGCGGCCGGCTGAAAGCGGACAGCCGGAACGATGATCCGAGGGGAAACCGGGTCGCCGAGTATTTCGGACCCGATGCCAGTCTCTACCCCGACCGTTCGCCGGTGAATTTTGGCGCACAGTCGCCGTTGCCGACTTTTATTGTGATCGCGGAGTACGACAATCCTTTTCTCGACGTATACAGCGCGGAACTCTTTGCGAAAATGTGCGCAGCGCGGTCGAGATGTCCGCGTTTTCTGAGGATGGCGGGCCACAATCACCAATCGACGACAGCCTCGCTGAATACGGCGGACGATCAGCTTGGCAGCGAGATTATCGATTTCATCCGGCAGGGCAAATGATTCGGGTGAAATGCTCTTGGCTAGGCTTCAGCCCGTGGATTTCGATTTTGCCGGTCGACCACGTAAAACCGACAGGCTGAAGCCTGTCCCAATGTTGCCTGTTCGCGTTGTTTCCATTCACATATACTTTTGAGCCGTGGACACCATTAAATTTGGCACGGACGGCTGGCGCGGCGTCATCGCGGACGATTTCACGTTTTCCAATGTTCGTAAGGTTGCATGCGCGATTGCGCGATATGTAGCGCGCACTGAAAAGCCAACGGCGGGCGTGCTCGTGGGATACGACACGCGCTACGGCTCGGAGCGTTTCGCGCGAGCCGCTGCGGAGACAGTTTCGATGGCCGGGATGTCCGTCTACATCGCAGACCGGGCGTGCCCTTCGCCCGCGCTTTCGCTGTTGGTCAGGCAGCGCGCGGCTGCGGGCGGCATCATGATCACAGCGAGCCACAACCCCTACAAATGGAACGGCGTGAAATTCAAGGCGAGCTACGGCAGTTCGGCGCTGCCGTCGATCGTCGCACAAGTGGAGAAGGAACTCAGCACCGTGCTGACGAACGGTGTGCCGCCGCTCCCGGCGCGGCACGATCTCATCGAGCCGCTCGACATTCTTTCGCCGTATCTTAATACGATCGAAAAGCTGGTGGACTGGGACCGCATCCACGCTGCGAACTTTCGCTTTGTCGTTGATCCGATGCACGGAGCGGCGCGCGGGCTTCTGCGCGAGTTGATGGCGCGGCACGGCGTCGCTTGCGATGAAATTCGCGGGACGCGTGATCCGTTGTTTGGCGGCGTCAATCCCGAGCCGATCGAACCACACGTCGAGGCCCTGCGCCGCGCGGTGCTGGATGCCAAGTATGACGCAGGCCTATGCGCGGACGGCGACGGCGATCGCATCGGCGCGATGGATCGCGACGGCACGTTCATCACGCCGCACCAGATTTTTTCGATTCTGCTGTGGCACCTGGCGGGCACACGCGCGATTCGGGGCGATGTGGCGAAAACGTTTTCCTCAACCAAGATGGTCGATAAGATCGCCGAGAAGTTCGGCCGCAAGGTATTCGAGACGCCCATCGGATTCAAGTACATCTGCGAATTGATGCTGGAGCGCGACATTCTGCTAGGCGGAGAGGAGTCGGGCGGCATCGGAACAAAACTCTATTTGCCCGAGCGCGACGCGACGGTCATGGCGCTGCTCCTTGTCGAAGTGATGGCGTGGCACAAAAAATCTCTCGGCGAGCTTGTCGCGCACCTGCACGCAGAATTTGGCGAGCACCACTACGGCCGAATCGATCTCGAATTGAAGCCGGGACAGAAGGAGCGCGCCATCGAGCACTTCAGCGGCTCAAAAGTGCAGAGTCTACTCGATTGGCCTGTGACGCGCCGCGAGGACCTCGACGGAATCAAAGTTTATCTAGGCGGGATCGGCTGGGTGATGCTTCGCGCTTCGGGAACGGAGCCCATGCTGCGTGTTTACGCGGAGACTGAGAGCCCAGTCGCCACGCGGCGAATCCTGGATGAGACCTGCTCGATTGTCCGGCGGCTCTAGCGCCGCGTGGCGCGCACTCTGTTCGCGCCTCCGCATTCGCTTCCAAAGAATTACGACGGAAGGAATAATTAGGGGGTGCCACTCGCTTTAGCCGATTTGACGGCAGCATCGAGGATGCCATTTACGAATGCGGAAGCTTCTTCGGAGGAAAATTTTTTGGCCAGCTCGACGGCCTCATTGATCACCACTTTGGCCGGAGTGCTCATGGTACGAATCTCCGCGAGAGCCAGGCGAAGAATCGCCCGATCGATCGCCGCCATGCGCTCGACGCGCCAGTGCTCGGCATGCGAAGCAATGATTGGGTCCAACTCGGCGGCGCGCGAGGCGGCGTTTTCGAAAAGTTGATCCGCGAACTCCCTCGTAGACTTTTGCGCGCTCACGTTTTTCCAGAAGCCGTCTTCGATGCGGGACGGCTCCTGCTTCCCGATTTCCCATTGAAACAACATCTGGAGGGCAAATTCGCGGGATTTTTGCCGAGGCGGCATCTAGCGGCGTTTCCCGCGGGGTGCGCGCTTGCCGCTGCTACTCCGCGAAGCGTCGTTGGAACGAAGTTTGCGGGAAAGGTTCGCCATCTCGACGGCCGCAAGCCCTGCATCATACCCCTTGTTGCCGCCCTTGAGCCCAGCGCGATCAATGGCCTGCTCGAGTGTGTCACACGTCAGAACGCAGAAAATAATCGGAATGCCGGTGTCGAGCTGCGCGAGCTGCACGCCGCGCGCCACTTCGCTCGCGACGTAATCAAAGTGTGCGGTTTCCCCTCTCAGGACGCAGCCGATTGCGATAACAGCGTCGATGCGACCGCCAGTCGCCAGCTTCTTAGCGGTGAGTGGAATCTCGAAGGACCCGGGAACGGAGACGACTTCGACGTTGCCTTCATCAGCGCCAGTGGCTTTGAGCGCATCGAGCGCGCCTGCAAGAAGGCGATCGGTAATGAAACTATTGAACCGGCTGACAACCAATGCAAACCGGAAGCCCGCGGCATTCGCCACTGCGCGAACTTCTTTGCCGTGAAGGGATTTGTTCATGGAAATGAACTGCGGCTGCAAGTGTCCGGACGACCCGGACTATTTTCCGTGAAACTGTGCCGGCCGTTTTTCGAGAAACGCGCGCGTTCCCTCCCGCATGTCGTCGGTGGCAGCGCACAGACCAAAGAGCGTCGTTTCAAGATACTGGCCCTCTTCGAGCGGCATTTCCGTTCCGCGGTCGATGGCTTCCATCGCGTACTTCACGGCTAGCGGCGCGTTGGCGATGATTTTCTTGGCCAGAGCCTCGGCCGCGGGCAGAAGGTCCGCAGGCTCGTAGACGTGATTGACGAGACCGATGCGGAGCGCCTCGTCCGCCGAAATCATTTCGCCGCTAAGGCAAAGCTCGTGGGCGACGCCTTTACCACAGAGGCGCGTAAGGCGCTGCGAGCCGCCATAGCCAGGCATGATGCCGAGTTTTACTTCCGGCTGACCAAGCTTCGCGGTTTTGCTGGCAAGGCGAATCGAGCAGGCGAGCGCCACTTCACATCCGCCGCCGAGAGCAAATCCATTGATCGCCGCGATGGAAGGCTTTCCCAGAGTTTCCAGGCGATGCAGCACACCCTGACCAAAAGCGGCTGTCTCCTTCCCGCTTACAGGAGTCTGCACGGCGAGCTCTCCGATGTCTGCTCCCGCCACAAATGACTTTTCGCCGGCTCCAGTCAGGATGAGCACACGCACGTCGTTGTCTTCGCGCGCTGAGGCCAGAATATCGCTGAGCTCTTCCATGGTTTGCCGGTTGAGCGCATTAAGCACCTTGGGGCGATTGAACGTGATGAAGCCGATGCGATCCCGCTTTTCATAGAGCAGGTTTTCGTACGCCATCTGCGCCTCTCAAACCTTCGCCATTTCGAGCGTAATGATCTCATTTCCGCCGCGCTTGCGGGCTTCCTCAAGACCCGCTTCCGCGCGGTTGATCAGGTCGGTGACGATGTCTTCATTGTCGTAATCCTGCCTGGCCATTGCTTCGGCAACAGCGACACTGGTGGTCAAGTGGCCGCCGTCCCACGGAGGACGCAATCCTCCCGCCGCTCTCTTCAGTTTCTCAGCCAGCGTTTGCGCGCCTGAAAGGGGCGTGTCCGGCAGAACGATCGCCAGAGCCCAGGAAGTGTACTTCACTGCGAGGTCCGTTTGGCGAATGATTGACGCCACGGCTTTCCCGAGCAGCTCCATGTATTTCTCAAACGGTCCGTCGCCGTGCTGGCGAAGCATCTCGGGCCCGCCGTCGATTTGCAGGAGAGCCAGGGTTAGTGGCGCACCCTGCGTTCGAGCACGCTGCGATTCGTGGAGGAGGCAGTCGATGTAGGAACTCCGGGCAAGCAAACCGGTTTTTTCGTCGGCCACAGCAATGGTTCGCACCAGCGAGCGGAGGCGTGTGTGGTGCACGCACAAGAGCATTTGATCGCCGATTGATTGCAGGAAGTAAGTCTCGTTGGGTTTCCACGTATGAGCTCCAGCGAATCCGACAATGACCATCCCGGCCGGAGTCTGCGTTTCGGGATCGCTGAGTTGTACTCCCTGCGCCGTTTGAAGCCCTAATTCGCCGAGGACTGGAGAGGTGGTCGCATCGAGACAGAGACCGCCGAGCGAATCCGGAGTGGCATGCTCGATAAGGCCAATCAGACGCACAATCTGCGCGCGTGGAGAAGCCTCAACTCCGGAAGCGCAAAACTCAGAAGCTAATTGAGGAGGCTGCCCGGGAGCGCCTATAGCAGCAAGGCATCTGGTCGCACGGAGGTAGTTGCCCACCTCGGTGACTGCAACGGAAAGCATCGCACGCGGCGAAGGCTGGCGGAACACATTCTGATTAATTTCCGAGATCTTCGCGAGATCACGCAGAGTGTCCGGAGCATAGACTCCCGCGGGAGACGCGGGCGCCGCGACAACCGGTTGCGGGCTCTCCACCTTGTGCGGTTTCGCACCCTCCTGCGGCCACCAATGCGCGGCTTCAAAGAGGCCTTGTAGTCGCTCATTACGCTCTTCTTCACCCGGGAAAAGCTCCGCGATGCGTTGCAACCGCTCAATCGCCTTGGATTGCAACGAGTACTGGACAAAAATCTCGGCCTGGACCAGCAAGTCCTCTAGGGTTTGGCCTGAATCCACTTCGTGGAGAATCGCGGTTGACGGCTCGCCCTTCAGGTCGCGTGTCTGATTCTGGCCCGGCGTTGAAGAGCGATGCGTCGCGGCGTTGGCCATGCGGGAGCTTACCCGGCTCAGAAACTCTTCACTTGCGCGCCCCTTCAGCTGGTCCAGCCGGTCTTGATTGCGCGAGTCGTAAGGATCGATTTCGACCAGCTTCTCGAATGCCTCACGGGCCCCGGAAAGCTGGTCATCGGCAACATAGAGATCAAACAGTTTGACCAGAGCGTCAAAATACTTCGTCTCGCGGTTGATTTCGCCATAAAAAGCTGCCCAAAATTCGGCGAGGCGCACAGACTTGGGAAACGCTACGACCAGTTCGTCCAAGGACGCCGCGAATTCGGACTCGCGGCGCGCGGCGATCATACTTTTCTTCGTGGCGGCTAGCAGATCTACCGCCTTGTCTTCATGGCGAGTATGCAAAAACTCATTCGCGAGGGAGAAAAATTTCTCCGCCGAGCCTGACCCGAGATTCGTCAAGCGCTCGAGGACCGCGCGCGCCTTGTCCAGTTGCCCGGTACGCATCAACGCTTCGGTATAGGTTTCGAGGAATGTCGCGTCCTTTTCGATCTCACTAAGCGGGCCCAGGAGCGCCACAGCAGCGGCCGCGTCTCCCTTTCTCAGAAGCGCTTGCGCGTAGAGAAGCGCTACGCTTCGATCATTCGGCAGGAGCGCCTGCGCTTTCTCGAAATATCGGAGCGCTTCGACGGGTTCCGGGGTGAGTTGACCAGCCCTCAAATAGCCACGCGCCGCCGCCGAATGGTTCTCCAGCCGGTCGGCGAGTTCGGCCACTGCGATGTGGCGCTCGCGATTGTCGGCATCCAGTTGCGCAACACGCACAAAGCACGCCAGGGCGTCGTCTCCCTTTTCGCTCAGCTCATAGGCGAGGGCGGCGGCCATAAACTGCTCGATCGCTTCTTCTGTTCGGTTCTGTTTTTGTAGCAGCAGAGCGTATCGCGACACGCGCTCCGGCGGCTGCTGATGCGACTTCAGAAAGCGGGTGTAAAGCGCGAGAGCCTTGGGTTCCTCCCGCGGGCCCGTGAAGCGGTCAAACAACATGCCGTAGTAGAGGGCCGCGCGCTCCGGCCGATTCTGCATGGTGTTCAGATCGCCTAAGGACTGGAGAGAGTCCATGTGATTGGGAGCGGCCGCGAGAACTTCCTGGTAGGCCTCGATCGCCTCGTCAATGCGGTTCTTTTCCACGAAGCGCTTGGCGCGGTCCAGTTGTTTGACGATGTCAACGCTCATTCAGGCTTCGGCGCTTTCTCTGGTGAAGTTGCGACCGCAGACTCGGTGATCACTGTTCAGCCGGCAAAAAAACAATATATACCGCTCAGCAGGCGCGTGCCAAACCGATCACACACGGGCTGCTCAATTCGGCAATCACCTCTGGCGCTGTGTGATTTCCCCGCATCACGCGTGGGAGCGCGGCTTTCGGCGTGCCGTCACTTATGGCACACTGAATCGTTACTAAGGAATCGACAATTCCTTGCGGCGCGGCACACGGCTGAATTTCTGCTCGCAAATTGCTGAGGATGGGAGATTTACCGGCGCACTCAAGACGAACCGCCCGGACGCTGACCGATGGACCCACGTTTCATCCGCAATTTTTGCATTATCGCGCACATTGATCACGGTAAGTCCACGCTGGCCGACCGATTGCTCGAGCTTACCGGCGCGCTGAGCCAGCGCGAAATGAGCGCGCAGGTCCTCGACTCGATGGACCTCGAGCGCGAACGCGGGATCACCATCAAGGCCAAGAGCATCCGCCTGCACTACAAGGCGAAGGACGGAAGCGAATACCAGCTCAATCTGATCGACACGCCGGGGCACGTCGATTTTTCGTACGAAGTTTCGCGAGCGCTCTCCGCGTGCGAAGGTGCGCTGCTCGTTGTGGACGCGAGCCAGGGTGTCGAGGCGCAGACCGTCGCCAACACGTTCCTCGCGGCGCAGCACAATCTGACGATCATACCGGTCATCAACAAGATTGACCTCCCGGCGGCGCAGCCGGAACAGGTGAAGGAGCAGATTGAAAATGTGCTCGCGATTCCGGCATCCGACGCGCTCCTGATCAGCGCGAAAAGCGGCCTCGGCGTGGAATCTGTGCTGGAAGCGGTCGTGGCGCGGGTTCCGCCGCCGACGGGCACGGCGGAAGCGCCGTTGCAGGCGCTCATTTTCGATTCCTGGTTCGATGCGTTTCGCGGAGCGGTGATCCTCGTGCGCGTCATGAACGGCCGGATGACGCGCCACATGCAGATTCGACTTTGCTTCAACGATCAAGTGTACGAAGTGGAGGCCCTCGGAGCGCTGACGCCAAAACCGGTCGTTCTGGATGAACTCGCGGCGGGGGATGTCGGCTTCGTCGTCGCCAACATCAAGCAGGTGGCCGACGCGCGCGTGGGTGACACGGTCATTGAAGCCGCTCGGCCCGCGCCGCCACTGCCTGGATTTGAAGCAATCAAGCCGATGGTCTTTGCAGGCTTGTTTCCGGTGCTCGCCAGCGACTACGAAAACCTGCGGGATGCGCTCGGAAAGTTGCAGCTCAATGACGCCGCATTTTTCTACGAGCCTGAAAATTCCGTGGCGCTCGGCTTCGGATTTCGTTGCGGCTTTCTGGGCCTGCTGCACATGGAAATTGTGCAGGAGCGGCTCGAGCGCGAATTCGGCATCAACCTCATTACCACCGCGCCCAGCGTGCGTTACCGGATCGCGACAACCGCAGGAGCCACACTCGAAGTCGACAGCCCTACAAAATTTCCACCTCCGAACGAAATGGCCAAGATCGAAGAGCCGGTCATCAAGGCGATGATCATCACGGCGGAGGACTCAGTTGGCGCGATTCTGCAACTGTGCGAGGAAAAGCGCGGTGTGCAGAAAAATTTCGAGTATCTTTCGCCGCAGCGCGTCATGCTGACGTACGAGCTGCCGCTGAATGAGATTGTGCTCGATTTTTACGACCGGCTGAAGAGCGCCTCGCGCGGCTACGCGTCGCTCGACTATCACTTGGCAGGCTACAAAGAAGCCGATCTGGTCAAGCTGGATGTGCTGGTTGGAGGCGAGCCCGTCGACGCGCTTGCGCTCGTCTGCCATCGCGAATTGGCCTATGAGCGTGGCCGCGACCTAGTCACGCGGTTGCGGAAGCTGATCCCTCGCCAGATGTTTGAAGTGCCGATCCAGGCAGCCATCGGCAGCCGCGTCATCGCGCGCGAAACCGTCGCCGCGATCCGCAAGAACGTGCTCGCCAAGTGCTATGGCGGCGACATCACGCGCAAACGCAAATTGCTGGAGAAACAGAAAGAAGGAAAGAAACGCATGAAGCGGGTCGGTCGCGTCGACATCCCGCAGGAAGCGTTCCTCGCCGTCCTGAAGGTCGCCACTACATCCGACGAATAGTGGCCCTCAGATTTAGTGGAAACCGCGCCGCCTCTGCGGCCTCTTTCATGCCTTTGATTTTCTCTCCGTTAGGGGTTCAACCCCTCAAGCCCAAAGGCTTCAACACAAAGGGCACGGAGGATACAGAGAGCGCGCAGAGAAATGCCTCAACACATTGATGCGGACCGTGATGGTTGCTACGCCTTCGGAATTTCTCGGCGGCGCACTTCCGCGCCCAGGCGTCCGCGCGAGAGCTGAACGTTGACTTCGGCGCCGACCGAGAGCTGATCGGCAGCGCTCACCACATTTCCCGCTGCGTCGGTGCAGATCGCGTAGCCGCGTTGCAGAACGCGCAATGGGCTGCGCTCCTCGAGTTGTACGCGCAGTCGCTCGAGCAGCTGGATTTTGCCGACCAGAAACCGCTCCATCCGGACGCCGAGCTCCGTGGAACGCTGCACGAGCCGCAAGCCATGCGTGCGAATTCGTGCGCGCAAATCGAATGACGCGATTCGCGTGGCGGCAATCGTGTAACGATGGCGAAGTCGCTCGATGCGGCCTTGCAGCGCGATTCCGAGCCGCGAAGTCAGCTCGTCGGTCTGCTGCCGGTGACGACGCAACAATTCCTCGAGGCGCCGGAAGCCAATGTGCGTCGCCAGATCTTTCAAATGATGCCGCCATTCGAGGATCAGGTAGCGCACACGCTGCAAAATTTTGTGCTCAAGTTCGCCGAGATGCCGCTGAAACTCCTGGCGCGACTTGACGACGATCTCCGCAGCTGCCGATGGCGTTGATGCGCGCACGTCAGCGACGAAATCCGCGATGGTGAAGTCGGTTTCGTGCCCCACTCCGCTGACGACGGGAATTGTGCACGCGGCGATCCCGCGCGCAACGGATTCTTCATTAAACGCCCACAGATCTTCGATTGAACCGCCGCCGCGCGTGAGAAGGATCACGTCCACTGATTGCCTGCGGTTGAAGTACCTCAGAGCCGCGACGATTTCTTCTGCCGCGCCTTCGCCCTGCACACGCACGGGATAAACCAGCAGGTGCAGATTCGGGAACCGGCGCCGCAGGATGCGAATGACGTCGCGAACGGCCGCGCCTTGGGGAGAAGTCACTACTCCGATGCGCCGTGGCAGCAACGGAAGCGGCTTCTTGCGCGCTTCATCGAACAGGCCTTCCGCGTCGAGGCGCTTCTTGAGCTGCTCGAAGGCAAGCTGCAGCGCGCCGATGCCGGATGGCTCGATGTGCTCGACGTAAATTTGGTATTCTCCGCGCGGTTCGTACACGCTGACTGACCCGCGCACGATGAGTTTCAATCCGTCCTCAGGGCGGAATTTCAGCCGCAGAGCCTGGGTGCGAAAGCACACGCAGCGAATCTGAGCTTGCTCGTCTTTCAATGTGAAGTACAGATGGCCGGATTGTGCAGGACGGTAGTTGGAAACTTCACCTTCGACCCACAAATTCGCAAAATTCACCGCGAGAATATTGCCGATTCGCGCGGTCAGCTCCGAAACGCTCCAGATTTTTCGCTCCGGAGCGAGATTCAGCTCGAATTGCCTCACTTTTTGAGCCATTGCACCAACCACATGATCAGCGTCAGCGCGACGCTTAGCAGGATACACGTCACGATGGGGAAATAGAGCGAGCCGTGCTTGCCCTGGTAGGCGATGTCTCCCGGCAGGCGCCCTAAGCGAAACGGCAACCCACCTTGCCGGGCAGCGAGCCACACCAGCGCGCCGACTGCAGCAAGCGCTGCACCCGCAAATACCATCAGTCTTCCGAGTTCGCGCATGAAGTTCCTAGGAGAACTATTGTAACCAAAGTGGAAGCGGAGCAGCCGAAGGAAGTGCCTGGGGAAAATACGGTCCAAGAACGGACAGTCCAGCATTCGCAGGTCAAATATTTTTGAGCGCTTCGCGCTGGCTAATGCCGCTCAGGCGTTCTTTGTGTCGGACGGCGGCGGGATCGGCCCAAGCGTGCTGGCGGAGCGCCCAGCCGATTGCCTTGCGCAGAAAAAATTAGTTGGAATCCAGCGACGGCCCTATGCAGGCGCACCAACAGCACACTCGCGCACATTGAAATGGAGCGATTCACAAATTTCGCTGGGGCAGCGCTTGACGCACTCCGGAAGCTCTCTACTGGGCCACTAATTTATCCAGGCGCCAAGCCTGTTCCTCAGCGGCGAACACGGTTTTCTCGTCCGGGCACGCGACGGCGTGCACCCAATCCATAGTCCCCGGCGTGCGTCCGTAGTGCCCGAACGTGCCGAGAACCTTGCCGGTCAGATCGAGTTTGTAGATTTTTCCTACGCTCCCGACATAGATGACCTGCGTTGGCCCGGGCGTGATGCAGAACGACCAGGGCGGCCCGGGCAGGTTGGTCCAGACCTGTTTGAAATTGCCGTCCGTGTCGAAAACCTGAATGCGGCTGTTGCCGCGGTCGGCAACGTACAGGTTTTGGCTCTTGTCGATCACGATGCTGTGGGGCGTGTTGAAGTCACCTTTGGCGTTGCCGCGCTCGCCCCACGCTTTCACAAAGTTGCCTTCCTTATCGAACTTCGCCACGCGCGAGTTGCCGTAACCGTCGGAAACGAAGGTGCTGCCGTCCGTGGCCCAGGTCACGTCGGTCGGCTGATAGAACGCCGTCTTGGAGGGAACCGCGTGCTCAATCACGTGGGTCGCCCAGGTCCATGGCTCGGGCCGCATCCCGAGGACTTCCTGCGTGCGGCCATCGGCGTCGAATTTGACGACCATGTTGGACGCCGCATCGATGTACCACATGTTGCCTTGTGGATCGAAACGGATGGTGTGAGCACCCTCAAACTCCGCCGACCCCTCGCCCATCGAACGGATAAACGCGCCTTCAGCATCGAATTCCAGCAGCGGGTGGTAGCCTCGATTGAGAAGAAAAATGTGGCCCTTTGAATTTACGGCGACGCCGATGACTTCGCCCATCACGTAAGTAGCAGGGTAGTGGAAAAAATTCTCGACGAGATGCAGCGGCAATTGCGGCGGCGGGGTGGTGTCTCCCTGCATTCCGGCGGTCTGCGCATTGCTCGTTGTGAGGCATACAAGAGCGCAAATTACGGCGAACACCATCGGGAGAACGACGGATCTCCTGGTCATCTCTACCTCCAAGCGTGAAGATGGCGGGAGTATATGCTTCTCACCACACGGCGGCAACATTTATGCAGTCATGGATCCGGAGATCATATTTTCCGGGTGCCCATCGGTGGTAGTCGCCGAATATTTAGTCACTCAGCGCCGGAGGCCGAAAAAGAGGATAGCGACGCCCTTTACGAGTGGAGAAAAACTCAGATCAATTCGTGGCCGGCGAAGAAATAGCCCAACTCAAATGCGGCAGTGTCCGGCGCGTCCGAACCGTGTGTGCAATTGTTGCCGATGCTGGTGCCGAGGTCGCGGCGAATTGTTCCTGGCGCCGCTTTGGCAGGATCGGTCGCGCCCATCGTGTCGCGCCATCGAGTGATGGCGCCTTCCGCTTCGAGAACGAGGACGACCACTTTGCCTGAACTCATGAATTCAGTTAGCTCGCCAAAGAAAGGCCGCGCGCGATGAACGGCGTAGAATCCTTCCGCTTCTTTGCGTGTAAGACGCATCGACTTGACCGCGACAACCTGAAATCCGGCGCTGCTGATGCGTGACAAAATTTCACCTGTCAGCCCGCGTCCAACAGCGTCGGGCTTGATGATTGCTAGTGTTCTCTCAATCGCCATTCACAATTTCTCCCAAGCTGAGGTGTTGCAGTCGGAGCTCCCGCCGTGACTCCTTACTTCTTGCCGCTACTTCTTAATTGCGGCCGCTAAAGTGACGCCGATTTCCGCTGGGCTCTGGACCGTATGAATCCCTGCCGCGGCCATTGCCTTGTACTTTTCTGCCGCCGTCCCTGCTCCGCCGCTGATGATTGCACCGGCGTGGCCCATGCGGCGTCCGGGAGGCGCAGTTTGCCCGGCTATGAGCCCAACAACTGGCTTCTTCACGTTGGTCTTGATGTACGCGGCGGCTTGCTCTTCGGCGTTGCCACCAATTTCTCCAATCATCACAATGGCCGCAGTCCCTGGATCTTCGTTGAAGAAGCGCACTGCATCGAGGTGCGTTGTGCCAATAATGGGATCGCCTCCGATTCCGATGCAGGTGGACTGGCCAATGCCTAGCCGCGTGAGCTGGTCGACGGCCTCGTAGGTCAGCGTCCCGCTGCGGCTCACGACGCCAATGTTCCCTTGCTCATGAATTCGTCCCGGCATGATTCCCATCTTGCATTTTCCGGGCGCGATGATGCCTGGACAATTAGGCCCGATCAGGCGCGTGTTCGATTCTTTGAGCGCCGCGGCCACGCGGACCATATCGAGTGTGGGTATCCCTTCCGTGATGCACACGACGAGCGGCAGGGCCGCGTCGATTGCCTCGAGAATCGCGTCGGCGGCAAACGGCGGCGGTACAAAAATGATGGACGCGTCGGCACCCGTTTTGCGTACGGCATCCGAGACAGTGTCAAACACGGGCACGTCCAGATGCTTTGTGCCACCCTTGCCCGGTGTCACACCCGCGACTACTTTGGTGCCATATTCGATCATCTGCTGCGCATGGAAGCCGCCTTCGCGGCCAGTCAGGCCTTGAACGACGACGCGCGTGTTTTCGTTGACCAAGACGCTCATGATGATGTTGAGGAAGTGAAGGATGTTGAGGAGGTAAAGTAACATGCACTCGCCATCAAAATTTCCTCCATTCTTTCCACAGGTTGTGCAGCATAAAACCTAGCCTGCCGTACTCCGAACCCAGCGTACTGGCTCGCTTCGCTTCTATGAAGCTTTCGTCAGCGGCGAGATCGATCCAAAACTGTCTCGGCACCCTCGCCAATTGCGATCATGAGATGACGCTTAGACTCTGCGGCTGAATTCCGTTTAGCCCAGCCTTCGACAATGTCGGCTGCGACGGAGCGGCTGCAATTGCGAATTTGCCGACCCGTTTCAAACTGTTCCTGTCGCGGAAAAGCCTTCGTCAGTTTCGACACATCAAGCGCCAACCGATACGCTTGCTGATAAACCAACAGGTCAGAATAGGTTCGCACCGCACCAGCACGGCCTGTCATTTCCTCTACATCCTTTACTTCCTTAATTTCCTTTACTTCCTGCTAGTCTCACGATTTTCTCGGCTCCGTCCTTCATGTCTCGAGCGATCGTAAGGCCGAGCCCAGAGTCGCGGAGGATTTCTTGACCCTTTTCTACGTTAGTGCCTTCCATGCGAACGACAACCGGGATTTTAAGGTTTAGCTCCTTCGCTGCGGCAACGACACCTGAGGCCAGAACGTCACACCGCAAAATTCCTCCGAAAATGTTGATGAATACGCCTTTCACACTCGGGTCTTTCACAAGGATTTTGAAGGCGTTCTTAACTTGTTCGGCGGAAGCGCCGCCGCCGACGTCAAGGAAGTTCGCGGGTGAACCGCCTGAAAGCTTGATGATATCCATTGTGCTCATGGCGAGGCCTGCGCCGTTGACCATGCAACCGACATTGCCGTCGAGCTTGATATAGTTCAGTTTGTAGTTCGACGCTTCGACTTCAAGCGGATCCTCCTCGTTCAGGTCGCGCAGCGCGGCGAAGTCTTTGTGACGGTAGAGAGCGTTGTCGTCAAATGTCATCTTGGCGTCAAGCGCAACAAGACGGCCGTCCCCAGTCACGATCAGGGGATTAATTTCCGTAAGCGAAGCGTCGGTTTCGAGAAAGGTGCGGTAGAGAGCTTGCAAAAATGGCCCAGCAGCATTCGCTGTGTCGCCGGAGAGGCCCAGACCGAATGCCAGCTTGCGGGCGTGGTAGGGCTGCAAACCGGTCGCGGGTAGAATCGCCTCGCGCAAGATCAGTTCCGGATTCTTGTGCGCGACTTGCTCGATTTCCATTCCGCCTGCAGTGCTTGCCATGATCACCGGAGCGGCGACGGCGCGATCGACTAGGATACTCAGGTAAAGTTCGCGCTTGATGTCGAGCCCTTCTTCGATCAGCAGGCGCTGCACGATGCGTCCCGCCGGGCCGGTCTGCGGTGTCACGAGCTTCATGCCCAGCATTGCCTTTGCCAGATCGGCAACTTCCGCGGGCGATTTTGCGAGTTTGACGCCGCCCGCCTTGCCGCGCCCTCCCGCATGAATTTGGGCTTTCACGACGACGATTTTTGTTCCCAGCCGCTCGGCGACGGCCCGCGCCTCTTCGGGCGTCGTGACCATTTCTCCTCGCGGCGTGGGGACGCCGAAGCGCCGGAAAATTTCTTTGGCCTGATATTCGTGGATCTTCATCGAGGGTCCACTTCTGGCGGACCGCCCTTCGAAACTCAGGGTAAACAAGTACAGCCCGCACCGTCAGTGCTAGAATTTACACACAATCGAAACTGTAGAGTTTATAGGGAACGTCCAAACCGGGCAAGACGAAAGGAAGCAGGTGAATTCGCAACCGATGCCAAATCGGAGCAAGATAATGGTGCGTTCCAAGCCTCCGGCGCACGTTTTGCGCCCAGTGGGGCATGTGTTCCCGTGATGCAGGCTCTCATCCACAAGGTTGAAGCTGGGACAGACCTATCGCGTCAGGAAGCCGAAAGCGCGATGGAGGAAATCCTTTCCGGGCGCGCCGAGGAAGAAACGATTGTCGCGTTCCTCGCGGGTCTCCGCACAAAGGGAGAAACCGTTGGCGAGCTCGTCGGCTTTGCGCGCGCGATGCGTCGGCATGTGATTTCCGTTTTCCCAGACGGAACGCGGCCTAGCGAACTTCTCGTGGACACCTGCGGTACCGGTGGGGATTGCTCCGGCACATTCAACATTTCTACGGCGGCGGCATTTGTTGCGGCCGGCGCGGGTGTGCGCATTGCCAAGCACGGCAACCGCTCGATTTCCTCCAAATGTGGCTCAGCGGATGTTCTCGAAGCGCTGGGCGTTTCGCTCGACATCTTGCCGGAGCGCGTGGGCATCGCCATTCGCGAGATTGGAATCGGCTTTCTCTTTGCTCCGGCCTTGCACACCGCGATGCGTCACGCCATGTCCGCGCGACGGCGCTTGGGACGTACCGCGTTCAACTTGCTCGGACCTTTGACCAATCCGGCCGGCGCGCGCGCGCAAATCGCGGGGGTTTTTTCCGACCGCGTGGTCGAGAAAATCGCGCTCGCGCTGAGCGAGCTCGACGTGGAGCGGGCGTTTGTGGTGCATGGCGCCGGCGGGCTGGACGAAATTTCGATTTCGGGCGAAACGATGATCGGTGACGTGCGGCGCGACGTGGTACGACTCTACAGCGTGGCGCCCGAGGATTTCGGAGTGGAGCGCGCTCCTCTCGACGCGATTGCCGGCGGCAACGCCGCGCACAATGCGGACCTCATCAGGGCAATTTTGGCCGGCGAGAAAGGGCCACGCCGCGATATCGTCATCGTCAATGCCGCAGGTGCGATTGTTGCCGCAGGGCGTGCCGCCGATTTCCTCGAAGGCGCGCAGATTGCAGCCGAGTCGATCGATTCCGGAGCCGCTCAAAAGAAACTCAACGCCCTCATCGCGTTCTCAAAATTAGGATAAGAAATACAATCACTCTAAACAAAGCGAAGAGCAGCTCTCCGAACGCCAGAAGCATGAAAGCAAAATAGCGTGCCTCTGGGATACCCTCTTTTTCCTGAAGCTTCGGGTCAAATATTCGCCTTATCAAGAAGCAGCTGGAGAGAAAGAGGCAAGAACAAATCCCCCAAATAATTAGGTCCATGTCAAAGTCTTCAAGATGCCGAGACCTCGGAACCAAGCCGAAAAGCAATCCGAAAGCAAGATTCATATTTCCGATAACGTACGTCACCCAGAAAAATACACGTTTTAGTGAAACAGGCTCCAAGGTGATCCAAATTTATCGAAATTTAAGGGACGAGAGAAAGAAAGTTTCTTAAGAGCTGCATGCCAACATCAGTGAGGACAGATTCGGGATGGAATTGCACTCCTTCGACGCGCATTTTGCGGTGGCGCAGGCCCATGATGATGCCGTCGGTCTGAGCTGAAATTTCCAGGTCCGCGGGAAACGATTTCTCTTCCACGATCAGCGAGTGGTAGCGCGTAGCCACAAAATCCTGCGGCAGATCCTTGAAAATCGTTTTGCTGTCGTGGTGAATGCGGCTGGTTTTTCCGTGCATGATTTCGCGCGCGCGCACTACCTTGCCTCCGAATGCCTGTCCGATAGCCTGGTGGCCAAGGCATACGCCGAGAATAGGAATCTGCCCCGAAAAGCGCCGGATCACGTCGAGGCAGATGCCGGAATCCTCGGGCGTGCCGGGACCCGGAGAAATGACGATACGCTCGGGCTTTTTCGCAGCGATCTCGTCGGGCGTGATCTTGTCGTTACGATACACCTCGAGTGTTTGGCCAAGCTGGCCGAGGAACTGAGCGAGGTTGTAGGTAAAGGAATCGTAGTTGTCGAGCAGAAGAATCATGGGCGCAGCGGTACAAAATCCGCTCGCGCGCGGATGGTGTCCGGGTCGGTCTGTTCTTCGTCCTGCGCGCATTTCCTGCGGGTGTCGGAAACGTAGTCGTCCAACTTACCCTGATCGCGCAGTTGAACGATCTTGTCCATCATAGACCAGCGCGCATCCGGCTGTTCCTTGACGATCGACTGGTACGCCTTCAGGGAACCGAGCAGCCCCGCCGTGGCCACGGCCTGCTCGTCCTTGGCCTTGTCCGGATGTTCGATCATAAACGCGGCGCTCGAAATGATCATCTGCTGGACGATTTCCTTGGAGTGTCCGCGAGGAGGAGTGGGCACCTTGCCGAAATATTCGATGCAACCGCTGACAGTGATGTCGGGGATGTCCACGATCCACTGAAAAACCCACTGGCGATTGTCCTGCGCATCTTTCGCAAGCGGGGCTTCTTCGAGTTCGTGGGCCACCTTCACGGCGCGGGTCCGCTCTTCGGGCGTTGATGGGCCGCGCTGCTGCGCGCGTGCGGCTTCGCTGGGAACAAATCCTAGGAATAGAGCCGGAACGAGAATGACCCAACGAGAGTGCGCTTTCATGGTGTGCTCCCAATCGCAAACCGCCGCGCGATTGCTCCTTCTTCCCCCGAAATGTAATAGTACACGAATTCCGCCGAACCGCGCATTGCCGCTGCGCACGGGACTGCGAGCGACCTGCGTCAGCGCCGCACGTTTTAGCCGTGTAGAATGGGATGGCGAAGCCACGTCATGCCAAATCGAAGTCGTGAGGAATCCATCGCGCCGCTCCAGGAATCGTTATATGGGGCAGGCTGTAAGTACAGCCCGCGCCCGGTGGGAAAGGACCCATGGCAAAGTTTGAAAAGCACATTTTCATTTGCACGAATCAGCGTCCGGACGGCCATCCGCGCGGCTGCTGTAATCTTTCGGGCGAAGCTGAACTCCACGGCGTGTTCAAGGCCAAATTACGAGAGCGTGGGATTCCAGGCGAGCGAGTCCGCGCGAACAAATCGGGATGCCTTGAACAGTGCGAGGTCGGTCCAACAGTGGTCGTGTATCCGGAAGCGGTCTGGTACGGCGGCGTGACTCCTGCAGACGTGGACGAAATCATCGACTCGCACATCATCGGCGGCCGCCCCGTCGAGCGTCTCATGATCCCCGACGCAGTGCTGAACAACACCCAGAAAAAGCTCCCATAGCAGGTTTGCGATCCGGCCCCAATCTCCAGCCTCTAACCTCCAGACTCTAGACTCTAGCCTCGAGACTATCGTAGTCTCTCAGCACATCGCTGATGGAATTCAATTCAGACCAGCCGGGAGGTTGCAATGAAAAAGTGTGTCTTCTGGGTATTGTGCGCGTTGCTTGCTACGCCTTTGTTCGCGCAGCAAAGTGTTCCCGAAATTCAATTTGACTCCGTTCCTGATTTCTTCAAGCTGCCGCCGGGAATGAACTTCGGCGAGGTTCCGGGCGTGGCCGTCAATTCCAAGGGTCACATCTTCGTGTTCACGCGATCGAACAGCGCGAATGGTCCGGCCTACGCTCCCGCGGCGGCGCAGCTTTTCGAGTTTGGCCCCGACGGAACCTACATACGCGAAATTGGCAAGGGGCTTTACGCCTGGTCGGAGGCACACACGGTGCGCATCGACAGGAACGACAACATCTGGGCCATCGACAAAGGCTCGGACATGGTCATTAAGTTCAACCCTGCGGGGCGCGTCGTATGGGTCTTCGGCCGGCGCCTGGAAAGCGCCGAGGAAGACACCAAGCCCTGGGGCCACCCCGACCCGCCGCTAGCTGCCATTGACGGGCTTTTCCGCCAGCCCACCGACGTCGCCTGGGATTCGGACGGCAACATTTACATCACCGATGGGTATGTCAACTCGCGCGTCGCGAAGTATGACAAAAACGGCGACTGGGTGAAGTCGTGGGGCGACAAGGGCACTGGCCCGGGGCAATTTCGGTTGCCGCACTCGATCGTGATCGACAAGGACAACAACATTTACGTAGCGGATCGAACCAACCGGCGGATTCAGGTGTTCGACACCGACGGAAAATTCCAGCGCAGCTTCACGATTGACGTGCCGGTGGCGCCCGGAACGCATCCCGTGTACGGCAACGCTCCCACTGGCGAACGGCTCGCGGCGGTGAGCGGCGCTCCGAATTCCATTTGCATCACGCCCGGCCCGAAACAAGTTCTCTACGTCGGAGAGCTTACTTTCCCTGGGCGAATCTTCAAGGTTGCGCTGGACGGAAAAGTGCTCGGTGTGATTGGCCGGTCAGGGCGCCAGCTCAAGGAATTCTCAGGGGCGCACCAGCTCGCGTGTCCCGCGGAGAATGTCGTGTACGCCGCGGAAACCTCCAACTGGCGCGTGCAGAAGCTAATCATTCACCTAGAGAAAACGGCTGCAGCGGATTAGGTGGCGCGAGTAGCACAGACTTTAGTCTGTGCTGCCAAAATCGCAAAAAATCCAACTCACCGGACTCTGACTTCGATACTCGCGGTCTTTGTGTGCCCGGCTCCATCCTCGATCGTGAGAGTGTATGTCGTGGTCTTGAGCGGAGAAACGTTCACACAACGGTAGAACGCCGGCCAAACAGCCTCAGCAGGCGGATCGAGCTTCACCGACTTTGCGTTCGAGACGCTGTAGCACAGTGAACTTCTGTCGCCTGCCTGAATGCTTGCAGGATCAGCTGAAAAGCTAAGAATGTCGAAGCGGTTTCCTCCCATTGCCTCGTAAGTTTCTGCGTTCTGGTTTCGCCGCTTCTGTGCAGCCTTGTCGACAATTGCTTGATTCGCTTCCCATCGCGAATAGAAGACCCAGCCGAGGTAGAGCCCAACAAGTAAAAACGCGACAACCGAAACGAGGACATACGCCCGGAATCCTGTATGGGGTTCGGGGGTGGGATCATTCAGCATGAGACATCACTGATAGAGTAGGAGGTCGCGCGGCCGCTTTTCGCTGAACGTAGCCGGGTGTTCTCCGTCGCATCGTCGTCACGACCATCACCGATGGCGCGTCCCGAAGAGTTACTTCTTGGCACGTTTTGACGTCTTTCCGCCCGGCGCGGGGTCGTCACCGCGATGTGCGATTTCGAGCGCGGTGAGCAGCGCCCGCGCTTTATTGACCGTCTCTGCGTATTCTCGTTCGGGGACCGAATCCGCAACGAGGCCCGCGCCCGCCTGCACGTACGCCATTCCCTTCTTGACAACCATAGTGCGAATCGCGATGCAGGAATCGAGATTCCCTGCGAAGTCGAGATACAGGATCGCCCCTGCATAGATACCGCGCCGCGTGGGCTCCAGCTCATCGATGATTTCCATAGCGCGAACTTTGGGCGCGCCGGAGAGCGTCCCGCCGGGAAAGCAGGCCGCGAGCGCATCGAAGCAATCCACGTCTTCGCGCAGGCGGCCGCGCAGGCTCGAGACGAGATGCATCACGTGTGAGTAGCGCTCGACAAACATGAGCTTTTCGACGCGCACTGTGCCGTATTCCGATACACGGCCCAGGTCGTTGCGCCCAAGGTCGACAAGCATGATGTGCTCGGCCTGTTCCTTGGGATCGGCGGCGAGCTCTGCTTCGAGGGCGACGTCTTGCTTTTCATCGGCGCCGCGCGGACGCGTCCCTGCGATGGGCCGGTAAAACGCGTCGCGCCCCTGCACCTTCAGCAGCATTTCAGGCGAGCTGCCGACCACCGCGAGATCGCCGAGCTTCAGAAAATACATGTAAGGCGACGGGTTTACGACGCGCAGCGCACGATAGATTTCAAACGGATCAGCGTCTGTCTTCGCACCGAAGCGCTGGCTGATGGCGACCTGAAAAATATCTCCGGCGCGGATGTACTCCTTGGATTTCAGGACGGCATCCATGAAATTTGCGCGCGTGAAATTTGAGTTAACTTTCAGCGGGCGAGGTTTGCGGCGCTTCGGATGCTCGGTAGACACCGGCGCGCCCAAGCGGTGGCGCGTCGCCGCAATCTCGCGCACTGCGCGATTGTACTTCGCGCGCAGACTGCCTTCGCCGTCGGTAAATACATTACGGACAATCCACACGCGGTGCCGCACGTGATCGAACACAACGAGGCCGAGGTAAAACATCATCACCGCGTCGTCCATGCCGACGTCGTCGCTGGTTGTGTCCGGGATGCGCTCGACAAGGCGCACCATGTCATACGCAAAATAGCCAATCGCTCCCGCAACCAGCGGCGGCAGGCCCGGAACACGCACTGGACGGTAGCGCTCCACGCGATTGCGCAGGTAATCGAGCGGATCCTCCTGCACCCAAGACAAACGGCTATCGCTTTCGAGCACGCACGCGCCGTTGACGTAGCGAAACACTTCGCTGGGATTCGCTCCAACAAACGTATACCGCGCAATCTTTTCGCCTCCCTCGACGCTTTCGAGCAGGCAGGCGTAGCGCGCGTCCTGGGCGAGGCGCAGATAGGCGGAAACCGGCGTGAGGGTATCGGCGGTGAACGTGTCGTACACAGGCACTAGATTGCCCTGCCGAGCAAGCTTAGCGAACGATTTGAAGTCAGGCTGAATCATCGAGTCACCGGCGACGACGCCTTGGCATACGCCCTTTGAGTTTTTCTTCTTTGTCGAGCACCGAAACGATCGCGCGACGCATGGCGCCTTCTGGAGCGCGCTCGCCCGTCCAGATTTCGTATTGCGCGTAGCCCTGCGCCAGAAACATTTCCAGTCCCGAAACGACTTCAATTCCCTTCCGGTGCGCAAGCCGCAACAGTTCCGTTTCGCGCGGACGGTACACCATGTCCATCACGATGCGACAATTCAGTTCCTCGCTCCGGAGCGGCGAACCTCCTCGTGGGTGCATCCCAACTGGCGTGCAGTTCACGATGACGTCGAAAAATTCGCGCCGCAGGTCGGCGCGCTCGACCGCCTGCGCGCCCGCACCCCGAGCCAAGTCGCGGGCACGGTCGGGCCGGCGCGCGCACAGACACACTATCGACCCCGCTCGCACCAGCGCAAATGCCGCCGCCCTCGCAGCACCCCCGGCGCCAAACAGCAGCACACGGCTCCCCGCCAGGCGCATTCGCTGTTCCAAGCTGCGCAGGACCCCGACGTAGTCCGTATTGTACCCGTACAGGCGCCCGCCACCACGTACGACCACCGTGTTCACGGCGCCAATTTGGGCTGCTAATAGATCGCAATCATCGAGATGACGCAGGATCGATTCCTTGTGCGGAATCGTCACAGCGAAACCTGAAACACCGAATGCCCTCGACCCAACTAGAAATTCGCGCAGGTCCCGGACGAGAAACGGAACGAAAACGGCGTCAAACTTGCGCGCGTGGAAGGCTACGTTATGCAATAGAGGCGAGAGCGAGTGACCGATCGGATTCCCAATGACGCCATATACGCGCGTTCGCCGGGTGATTTTATCCGCGCCGTACAGATCGATCATCGAATCCAGGGATAGCTGACCCGGCGCCGTCGCCTGTTCCACGGCGCCGTACGCAAGCGCGCTGCCCGCACGCAACGAAAGCACCCGGCCCGCGAGGCCGAATTCGCCCATGGGGATCGCAACGAGATCGCGACGTCCCTGAGCCAGTTTGCAGACGCGCACGCTGTCCGATACGGATTGGCATTGCACGGCGAGTTTGACTACGTGCCCCCCGGCCCGGTCCAACCGGCGGACAATTCCTGCGAGATCCCCCGGCGTTCGCCGAAAATCGTGATGCGAGATCATCACGCGCGCGGGCGAAAGCGCCTGGCGGAGTTCACCGTGCGGAAATTCTCGCGCCGTTTCAATTTCAACGTCACACCACTTGCATCCGGAGCGAGCGGCCTGCGCCAGAACTTCGATTTGCTCCTTCCGGCTACCGCGAAACAGCCCCCCGCCCTGCCGCCGACGGCATGTGGCGATAAGCACGGCCCTTGGGCTCGTGCGGCGAACCCAGGCCAAGAAGCTCGCCCTCTCGGACGCATTCCGCAGGTAATCAAGGCGGAGCTCCAGGGTGCGCGTCCTGCGGAGCCCCAAGCCCACCAGGGACTTCATATGCTCTGCGGTTTCAGCGGCGACCACACCACAAATGCGGTTCTTCCCGAAGACACCTTTCAACAAGCCCTCCACCCCAAGAGGCAAGCTTTAGGCTTCTACCACGTGGGTGACAAATGTGTAAAGCAGGGGGCCGGGTTTTCTTGACCCTCTCGGGGGTGGATGCTAGCTTGGTGAAGAACCGCTTGCAGTGGTGGTGGGTATCCGTCGCCCAACTCAAGGAGTACAAGATGCTGCGCTATCGCATTCTAAATATTGGACTTATGCTTGCCTCCGGGCTTATTCTCTCGGCCGGAGCCGCCCGAGCACAGGTGGTACGAAATGCTCCAAGCACCAATGATGTTTACTGCTCCGGGACTGTGACGGACCAGCGCGTTCCGGACGACACTTACTTAATCTCCGGCGAGAATTCCTCGTACAAGCTGATATTCCATCCGGACGACTATGTGTTTATAAATCGCGGAGCAAGTAAGGGAGTCAAAGTCGGAGACGAATTCGAGGTAATCCGGCCCGTCAGCGACGATATGGAATCAACCACGTTGTTCAAGCTCCCAGAATCAACTATGTGGTTCAAGTACCAAGCCATGTTGAGCCACGCCATGGGCACGACGTACGCCGATATCGGCCGCTTGCGGGTCGTCCACGTGGATGAGAAGACTGCGACCGCACAATCCGTATTGGCCTGCGACTACATGCAGAGGGGAGACATCCTCCGGCCTTTTGCAGAAAGGCCGGCTCCGCCGTTTCACGACGCGAAACTGGACCTCTTCGCGCCGCCATCAGGAAAGAAGCTCGCCATGGTGGTGAATACAAAGGATTTCGGACAGATCGCCGGAGCGGGCAAAATCGTTTATGTGAATCTAGGCAGCGCGCAGGGAGTGCAGGTAGGAACTTACTTTCGCGTGTTCAGGTACCAGGCAACTCACAACGATCTGATTTATCAAATCTCGGATATGGCCTACCGAGTCTACGGTTTTGGAAGCGCTCCCGTCGCGTACCAATGGAATGATCTTCCACGGCAGGTGATTGGAGAGGGCATTGTGCTGCGCACCGGGCCGAACGCGTCAACCGTCCTGGTCACGACGACGCGAGGCGAAATTTACGCCGGCGACTACGTGGAAGTGGAATAGCTTCCGTTAGACTCCATCCGACTCTGTGTGGAAAGGGATCTGGTTCCCGAACTCGAATCAGATCCTTTTTGTTTGTCGAAGGCAGAGCTAAAGCGCTCGCCGTGACCGCTAGACGGCCCGCGTTCCCTTTTCAGAAAAAATCTCTGCGGTGAAACCATACAATTCCGTCGCGGGATCACGCCAGGCATCTCGCGCCAAGCTGGCTTTGATGCATGTTTCTTCGAGCAATCGCTGGCTTGACCATTGGCGCTCGACGGCAACCTGCGGCAGCAAAATCCCTCGGCAGCGCTCTCGAACAACGAGTATCCCGTGTTGTCCGACGACGATTGCTTCGGGCTGAATGCGCTCGGGTGGCGACAGCACGCTGATCTCGATCTCCAAGTTTGGGATTTCCGATGCACTCACCGAGGGAAATCGTGAATCGTAAAGGGCGGCATTGATTGCCGCGCGGGCGACAACCTCAGCGAGAGGTCCAGGATCCTCGACTTGCCCCACGCAACCTCGCAGCTTTCGGTCGCGGTACAGGCTGACAAAGGCGCCGCGATGGTCAGACAGCGGTGACGAATACGGTGGTAGATCCGCCAGGCGGTTTTCGAGGATCGCGGTCGCGATCGAGCGTCGCGCGATTTCTACGAGCGTGAGCCAATCGTCATTGGACAGTGGGGACATCCTGAGCGCTCTTCCGCCGCTCGAGAATTCGTAGCTGACGCCGCTGTTTCACACTGTCGTCGACACGGCCCCAGAACTTTTGGAAATATTGAAACGCGGATACAACGGCGCTTCCCACAACCAGCCATAGCAAAAGCACTCCAAGCGGCCGAACCATCGGGTGCTTTGCCGCCAGGATCACAGCGCACACGGCGATGACCTGCAATACCATCTTTGTTTTCCCGAGCGTTGAAGCCGGGATCGTGAAACCCTCGGCGGAAGCGATATTGCGAAGGCCGAGAACGACAATCTCTCGCCCGATGATGATCACCGCCATCCAACCCTGCACCAGGTGCATTTCCACCAGGGAGATAAATGCAGCCGACATGAGAAGTTTATCGGCAATGGGATCGAGAAGGATTCCGAGCGTTGTGACTTCTCTGCGGCGCCGGGCATAATATCCGTCCGCCCAGTCCGTTGCCGCAGCAGCCAGCAAAATCATCACGCCCCATTCCGCGAAATTAATGGGCACTCCCAGAAACACGACGTTGGGTTCTCGGGTCAAAAGGACAACAACCAGCACCGGAATGAAAAAAATGCGAAGAATCGTCAAACTATTCGGCAAGTTCATGACGCACCCGGGGGGCACTCTGCTCCCGTAAGCATACGCCCGCCCAGTCGCGAGGCGTAGCCCACTATAGACGCACCGCCGCAGGCAGTCAACGATTGCTCAACCTCACGTGCGCTCCCTCCAACCATTGACAACACACAGGGAACCCTCGCGCAAACGTTGGTGAATACGAGTTTCTGCTGAGAAGCCGAAGAAACTCGCGAGTTGAACTTCGCGTCGCGAACCAAGGCGCTCACCTGCAAGGCTGTGCAAATCATGGTGTTACACTCAATCGTGCGCCTGACGAACAAATTGCTGAAGGATGGAGCAGAAATCTATGTAAATAGCTGAAAGCGAGTAACTTAGCGTCGTAAATTGGACGGAGCAGTGGCTCGCCTCCAATGTTTGCGTCTCAGGAGGGCCACAGTGGAAAACAATTTCCACAGAATATTCACATGGCGAGCGCGGCGTTTGACTTCTGCGCTATAGCCGCTCAATCAGGGATTCTACTGATTTCGTGGGTCTTTGGAACTCAGGTTGGGTCCGGAAGAGCTCTCTTCGGTACCGGAAACGCAAGTCTCCCTAAGCCACTGAGGGCTCGAAGCTAATTTTCAGTTGGCGGGCCACAGATTCAGGGATCTCCGCTTCCATCGCGAGGGCCGAGTCCTGCACCTCCGAACGCAGCACGCGGCCCAGAGCATGAACGAGGGCAATTGCCCGGCCATTCGCCAAGGGCAGGCTGAAACGCAGGCGAAGCACGGGGTCGACGGGCATCGCCTGATCAACGAGACCGAGGAGCGTTTGCAATCCTTCGCCAGTCAACGCGGAGACGCGCGCGGAATTGTGATTTGCATTAATCGCAGCCGCTTCCTCGGGTGTGAGCCGGTCAATCTTGTTGAGCACATGCAGGCGCGGTCTGTCAGCCACGCCTAACTCTTCCAAAATTTTCTCTACTTCCGCGTCCTGTTCCGCATGGTGCGGGTTCGAGATGTCCGTGACGAGCAAAATTAGCGCCGCCTCTTGCACTTCCTCGAGCGTGGCGCGAAATGCCGCAATTAATCCTGGCGGAAGGTCGCGAATAAATCCGACCGTATCGGATAGCAACACTCGCCGGTTTGACGGCAGGCGGACGGCGCGCACAGTGGGATCGAGCGTCGCAAACATCTTCGAGGAAACGAGCACCCCTGCACGGCTCAAAGAGTTGAACAGCGTCGATTTTCCGGCATTCGTGTAGCCCACGAGAGCCACCGCGCCAAGTGGCACGGCCTGGCGCGTTTCGCGCCGCAGTGAACGCTGCTTGCGGATGCCTTCGATGACGCTTGAGACTTTTCGGATACGGTCGCGAATACGCCGGCGATCCGTTTCGAGTTTCTGTTCGCCGGGGCCGCGTGTGCCGATTCCGCCGCCGAGCCGGGAGAGTTCTTTGCCGCTTCCGGCGAGGCGCGGCAGCACGTAATTGAGCTGCGCCAACTCGACTTGCAATTGTCCTTCGCGGCTGCGGGCGTGCCGCGCAAAGATATCGAGGATTAACTGCGTGCGATCAATCACGCGGCAATCGGTGCCGCGCTCGAGGTTGCGAAGCTGCGTCGGCGTGAGGTTGCGGTCGAAAATGATGAGCGGGGCTTTGTGCAGTTGCGCTTCGATTTTTACTTCTTCGATCTTGCCGCGCCCGATGACTGTGGCGGGATCGATTTTGTCACGCATCTGAAAGATGCTTCCGGCGACTTGCGCACCCGCGCTGCGAGCCAGTTCGGCGAGTTCATCGAGCGACGCGCGTTCCGCTCCGCCCGCTTCGACACCAGGAACATGCGAGGCACGCTTCAGGCCCACACCCACCAGGAACACGCGCTCAAGGTTTTCCGTCGGACGTGTAACTTTCATTCGGGTACGGAAGGAGCGTCGAGTCTCATGCGGGGGACAAGCGACGGATGACCCACTTCCACACAGATATTATACACCCGATGGGAAGACCTCAGTTACGCTGCCGCGCCAGTTCGAAACTGCGCCGCCACAAGCTGCGCGGCCGCGGCGAGGATGGCCGGATCATCGCCGAAGCCGGGGAACCAGCGCACCAGCGGCTCTTTGCGGAACCACGTCATCTGACGCTTGGCGTACCGGCGCGTCGACTGAATAATGGCTTTCGTGGCGGCGCTCAGGGTGACTGTGCCTTCCAGGTGCGAACGCAGCTCGCTATACCCAATGAAGTCGAAGGGCTTCGAATTGAGCGGAACGCCCTTTCGAAGCAAACCGGCCACCTCTTCCAGCCATCCCCGTTTAAGCATGGCCTGGGTGCGCTGCTCGATGCGGTCGTAGAGGGCGCCGCGCGGCGGCTGAAGGCCGATTTTGACTGGGTGATAGCCTTCAAGCGGTGTTCGGCCCGACTGGTGCACTTCGGTAATGGATCGGCCGGTCAGCAAGCAGACCTCGATTGCCCGGATCATTTTGGGGCGGTCGCGCGAGCCGATGCGGACGGCCGCGTCCGGGTCGAGGCGCCGCAACACGCGGTGCAAGTACTGCAGGCTGTGAGCGTTGGCTCCCGCTTCGAGGCGCGCCCGCAACTCCTCGGAACGCGCAGGGGCGTCGGCGAGCCCTTCCAGCAGTGCTCTCAGGTACAGCCCGGTTCCAACCGTGAAAATGGGGAGTCGCCGGCGCTCTTGCAGGTCTTCGAGGACCGCGATAGCGCGCGCACGGTACTCGCCTGCCGTGAACGGGAAGCTCGGGTCCACCAGATCCATCAAGTGATGCGGGACGCCGCCGCGCTCCTCGGGGGTAGGCTTCGCGGTGCCGATATCGAAACCACGATAAACCTGCGTGGAGTCGCACGCCAGTACCTCGGCTTGGAACTTCTGTGCGAGCGCGACGGCCAGGGCGGATTTGCCGGAGGCAGTCGGGCCTACAATGGCGACAAGCGGAAGAGAACTGCGCGCGGTACTCGCAGGCTCTTCCGCCTGATCTGGAATAAGTTTGGGAGCGGTACTCATCGCAGAAGCTTCCAGTAGCGAATGACCAAGTACGTCACGCACAGCACGGCCAGCAATAGGAATCCCGCTACCTGTGTACGGGCCGGCTTCACTGTGAGTTCAGGGGAATATTATACAGGAAGATGAACCTCAACTCGATGAAAGGCCCGCTGAAGGCCGAGGGCAGTGGCTCAAAGGGGGTTGAAGCCCGGATCGACGACGCCGCCGCGCGGTCAAGAGGTTCCTTGCCTGAACTGCCGACCATGACCGGTTCCCCCTCGGGGACGACGCCATTTTGCATGATTCGAAATTGCAACATGACCTTTCCCTGATCGCCGAGACGCGCGGATTCTGGCATCACGGCGTACCAATTGCGTTTCACGCTGGCGAGCACGCGCGCAAGGTAGTTGCTGAAATCGACCCCTTCGGTCGGCGTGAGCATCTCAACTGCCCCGCCGAGGTACCCCTGCCCACCACCGCTACCGCCGCCAATGCCCCCAACCCCTGGTGCCGGGCCAGTCGGGCCGCTAAACTGGGCGCTGGCTGAGCCGCCGCCTTTAAGTGCCTCCTGCATGGAGTCATGCAGGGCCTTTCCCGGGGAGGATCGAGGCAACACCAGGCTATTTGGAATATCAGGCATCGTCGGAGGCCTAACAGGACTCTCGGCAGGCTGCTGCGCGCGCGGTTGTGACGTAGGCGCGACGGGAGCAGTTGGCGCGGGCTTAGCCGCAGGGTTGTCTCGCACGACGTGTTCCGGCTCCGGCGGCGCCGGAGTGGACGGCAACTCGTGCGGCGGCGCGAGCCTCCGCAGCAGCCGCGGGTCGATCTTCATCACCGGGCTTTTGGGCTGAGGAGTTTCGGGGGCCTTGGGAACTTTGTTTACATCGGGAGGCAGATAGAGATCGGTGACATTCTGGCGCGCGATTTCCGCCTGAGTGGGCTGGCGATCCGGAAACATTCTCGGTTCCAGGACAACCAAGAGAATCAGCACGAGGTGAAACACGATCGAAGATACGCGCGCTACAGCATTCCAAGCCGAAGCAGTGCCCTCCTCGACGGGCTTGGCCATAAGCACGACTTCGCCGGTAGTGAAGACGTCAGGTTCGAGGAGGTCTGGCAAATCCTGGATCGCGACGGCGTGCTTGGGTTCGAATTCCAGCGCGTGAGCGCCCTTTGGCACGGCCACGCGCGAGTCGAGGATCGTGATCGGGACGTAGTCGGGCGTCCTGCTGGTAGTGTCGAGCGGGGTGCGGGGCATGTCCCGCGGGACGACGACAGGTGACCCGAGAACTTCGAGCTTGAAATAGGAGGGAATCGAAGAGCGGGGGTCAAGTTCGAACCGCGGCAGGTTCGACGGAACGAGCGTGCGCTTGTCGAGATCGGAGCTCGTGCGCCGGGGCGGCGCGTCCGTCGAGGACACGCCCAACCGGGCATTCTTCGGAACCAGAATACGCGGGATCATCGATCTGCCTGCGGGGCCGCAAAGGCACCCAGTTGGACGCGGCGACCGTGTTCGAGGATGCCCGCCATAACCTGGTCGGCGAGCGCCAGCGCGCGGCGGCCAGCGGTGCCGTCCACGATGGGCGCGCATCGCGTTCGAACGGAGTTGAGAAACGCGCGCAGCTCGGCGCGAAGCGGTTCCTCCTTCTCAGCAGGAAGCTGCGCGAAATCGAATTTCGGTTGCGGCCCGGGTACGGCAACGCGCACGCGAAGGGCGTCCTGCCGCGTGAAATCCACGGAAATATATTCGTGCTGCTGGAAAAAGCGCAGCTTGCGCACGCGCTCGGTGGAGACGCGGCTTGCGGTGACATTGGCCACCGCGCCGGTCGCAAAATCCAGGCGTACATGGGCGATGTCCACTTTGTCGGTTAGGACAGGAATGCCAATCGCCTTGATGTCGACCACTGGCGCATCGACCAGCGCGAGCAAAATGTCCAGATCGTGAATCATGACGTCATACACCACATCGATATCGAGGCTGCGCGGCGTGAACACGCCAAGGCGGTGCACCTCGAAGTACAGCGGCCGATTGAGCGCCGGAAGGACGGCGACGATTGCCGGATTGAAGCGCTCGAGGTGCCCGACCTGAAGAATTCGTCCCGCCCGTGAGGCCGCAGAAATCAAGCCATCGGCTTCGGCAAGCGAAGCGGCCATGGGTTTTTCGACGAGCACGTCAATCCCGAGTTCGAGCAAGCGGCATCCGACGCGCGCATGCTCCGTCGTGGGGACCGCGACGCTCGCAGCATCCACGACGCCTGCGAGCGATTCAATTGACGGAAAAACTCTTACGGAGAATTCGGCGGCGACTTGCGCGGCGCGAGAGGCGTCGCTGTCCACAATACCGACGAGATCCGCATTTGCAAGCTCGCGATACACACGGACGTGGTTGCGCCCGAAATCACCGGCGCCCACAACCGCCACCCGGATTTTCCCCTGCTGCGGCCGAATTCCCGGACTCACGACTTCCCCTGTGTCGCCGGTCGTTCCGCCCCTCCGATGGCTTCCAGCGCAAATGCTTCGATTGCGATTCCGGCGGCGTCGGCTGCCTCGATGACGCGCGCCCGGTCAAATAAGAGTGTACGGCCCGCGTCCATACCCAGGGCCGTCACGCGGCACCGCTTCATCACTTCGACGGTCTTGAGGCCCACGACGGGTACATCGAAACGCATATCCTGCCGCGGTTTGCTGACCTTCACGACAACAAGAGCGGCGCCATCGACGATCCTGGCCGCGCGCTCGATGGTTTCGTCGGTGCCTTCCATGGCTTCGACGGCTACGCAGGCGCGGTCGCGAATGACAACGGTCTGGCCAAGGTCGAGTGCTGCAATCTGGCGCGCGATTTCGCGGCCGTAGGCGATGTCTTCGGCTTCGTGGGCATCGGGCGCACGGCTCGTGAGGACGCCCGGCGCGGGAACGAGCGGCTTCAAAAATGAAGTCGAGTCCACGAGCTGAATGCCCTCCGACTCCAGCACGCGCGCGACGGCGCCGATCAGCGAGTCCGTATTTTTGAGCGGCAGCGAAAGCAGGAGCTTCGCTAGTTTCCAGTCAGGCCGAATCGAACTAAAAATTTTGTTGTGCTTGACCTGCCCGGCCATCACAGCGCGGGTGACACCTTCCTCATGCAGTAATTCGAGCGTGCGCGAAAGCTCGCCCAGACTAACCCAATGCAATTGCGGCGCCGCTTTCTCGAGTTCCGGCGAAGCCTCTTCCCGAATCGCAATCACGGCCATTTCGATTCCCTGGTCGCGCGCCGCTTCGAGAACCAGAAACGGAAATTGGCCGTTGCCCGCGATCAACCCCCACCGCGCACGAACGTCCGGGACAGGAGGGGACTGCATGGGCGTCAAAGAGTTCACTTGTGGAGGCCGCGTTCAGCCGCTTCGATAAATTCCACGAGCTCCCGCACGTCGGGCGAGCCATTGAGTTGTGTACGAATCTGTTCGAGCGCCTGCGTCGTATTGAGCTTCGATCGCAGCAACAAGCGGAACGCGCGCTCGATGGTTTCGAGGCGTGCAGGATCGAATCCGCGGCGCTCCAGCCCGACCGTGTTCACGCCATAGCATTTCGTGTCGCGGTCGGTGACGACTCGCGAGAACGGCGGCACGTCTTGCGTGATGACGGTACACGCACCGATGTATGCATAGCGGCCGACGCGGCAAAATTGGTGGACCGGGCTGAACGCGCCCACGTTTGCGTAGTCCTCGACCACCACATGCCCGGCAAGCGTTGCTCCATTGGCGAACACCGTGCCGCTCCCAACGATGCAGTCGTGGGCCACGTGCGAGTACGCCATGAAAAGGTTGTCATTCCCGATCCGAGTGACGCCGCCGCCTTTCGCCGTTCCGCGGCTGATGGTGCAAAATTCGCGAAAACGATTGCCGTCGCCCACTACCAGCTGGGTGCGCTCACCTTCGAATTTCAGGTCCTGGGGATCGCCGCCGACCGAGCAGAAGGAATCGAATCTATTGTTTCGCCCGATGCGCGCCGGGCCTCGCACGACCGCGTGCGGTTCGAGGACGCAACCTTCGCCTAGCTCGACTTCATCGCCGACGACGGCGAATGCGCCGATGCGAACCTCTGGCCCGACGCGCGCGCTCGGGGAGACGATGGCGCGGGAATCGGTTTCACTCATCGCGAACACCGACCGTGGCATCCGCTGGGGCGTCGCTCGACGAGGCATCAGGTTCGCGATCCACAAGCATGCAACGCAGCGTGGCTTCCGCGGCGACCTCGCCGTTCACCGTCGCGACGGCCCGGAGTTTGCAAAAGACGACTCGCCACTTGAGAACAGTTACTTCGATGCGTACCTGATCTCCTGGAACGACGGGCCGGCGGAACCGGGCCTCATCGACCGCTGCTAGATAAAACAGCTTTTTGTCGCGCTCGGCGATTTCCGAGAGCAGCAGCAGGCCGCCCGTCTGGGCCATCATCTCGATGATCAAAACACCCGGCAGGATGGGTTTTCCTGGAAAATGCCCTTGAAAATAACTCTCGTTGGCGCTGACGTTTTTCACGCTAACGATGCGCTTGAGCCGCTCGATTTCGAGGACGGTATCCACGAGCAGAAACGGATAGCGATGCGGCAGAATTTTCTGAATGCCCACGCTGTCGAGAATCATGTCATCGCCTCGATACGCGCCCCGGAACGAAGCGGGCAGGCTAGCACCTGCTTCGAATTATATGCGAAACGCTCTGGGCCGCAAACGAAGTTGCCCCTCTACAGAGTGCATGTTACTTTCCGGTTTCCTCTCAAGATCAGGAAGAGAGCGAACCTCCACCACCTGCTCAAAAGCTCATCTCCTAGGATGTGAGCTTTTGAGCAGCTGGCCGGAATAGGAGCGGGTCGGGCCTTGACCTGTTCAAAAGTTCAACGGATAAGGGTTGTGCATTTGAATCAGTCGAAGTTGTGGCGGGCTCCAAGTGGAGCCGGCCTGGCGCCAGGAGAATGAAGGCATCTTCTTCGATGTTGTTGCTCGAACAGTGGTTGCGGCCTCGCGAAGCGGCCATGTCGCGCCTGCTGGGACGATTCGTCCGCGCGGAATCCCCCAGCTTCGAGAAGGCAGCGGTGGACCGTTTCGGCAAGCTTGTGGCAGCGGAGTGGAGCCGCCACGGGGCCAAGGTGACGATCCTACGGCAGCGCCGGCGAGGCGATCACATCCGGGCAGAGTGGAATCCATCCCGGACCCATGCCAAGGGCCAGATTCTCGTCCTTGGGCACCTGGACACGGTCTACGGCCTTGGCACGCTTACACGTATGCCGTACCGGCTTGCGCGCGGACGGGCTTACGGTCCAGGCACGTTCGATATGAAAGGCGGGCTGGTGATTGCCCTCTTTGCCGTGCAAGCTCTCATCGAGACGGGCCATTCGCCCCAAAAGCGCGTTGTTTTCCTGTGGACCAGCGACGAGGAGATTGGCAGCGGAACCTCACGCGCTTTGATCGAGAGTGAAGCGCGGCGCAGTGAAGCTGTGCTCGTCCTCGAACCCGCGTTGGGACCAGATGGCCGCGTAAAGACGGGGCGCAAAGGAGTGGGCGAGATCGAGCTGATCGCCAGGGGCCGCGCGGCCCACGCGGGACTCAACCCCGAAGATGGAGTCAACGCAATCGAGGAGATTGCGCTCCAAATTGCCCGCATCTCGCGATGGAACGAGCCGAGGCGCGGGGTCACGGTGAACGCTGGAGTGGTCGAAGGCGGCACGCGCACCAATGTGATTCCTCAGAAAGCGAGGGTTTTGATTGATCTACGCTCCGGGCGTGCAAACGACATGCGTGCTCTCGAAAGGAAATTTCGCACGCTGCAGCCAATTCTGAGAGGCGCGAAGTTGGAAATCAGTGGCGGTTTCAATCGCCCGCCCATGGAGCGAAAAACAAGTGCCGCTCTTTATACCCGTGCGAGAGCGCTCGCGAAGGAAATCGGGCTGAATCTTGGAGAAGCCTGTGTCGGCGGCGGGTCGGATGGGAATTTCACATCTGCGCTCGGAGTGCAGACACTCGACGGCCTGGGTGCCGTCGGCGAAGGCGCACACAGCCCAAACGAGTATGTCGTGATTCGCTCGCTGCCCGAGCGCGCCGCCTTGCTTGCAGGCTTGCTCGCCTCAATTTAGGGATCCCTACAGGTAGGCTTTTCGCAGGTACTGCACCGTGGAAAGCATTATTTCCGAATAGTTCTCATGCAGGACGGCGTGCATCGCGTCTTCGGTCGCGGAGCCCGCGCCGATTCGCTCGAGCACTCGTTCCAGGTCGTCCATTCCGTCGACATTCACGATCGACTCGACCACAGCAAGGGACCACGCGTAAGCAGTTAGGGCTGTGTCCCGAGGCAGGTTTACCCACGACGTTTCGTAGGAGGCGAGGGCAAACTCCATATGGCGCTCGAATGCCGAGGTAAGCGTTGCAGCCGTGTTGCGACTGCGCTTCCCTTCCATGTATTGCGCTATGCCCTCCTGCAGCCAGACGGGGCAGCGGCTGCCGGTTTTCTGTCCGACGAAGCTGTGCGTCAGCTCGTGCTTGAGAACACGCGCAAGTTCGTCGGTCATCGAAGAGAGGCCTTCGACCGGCACGCGGATGCGGCCATCGTTGAGGGCGCCCGACCAGCTCGGAGCGCGCGTGATGTCCATGAATGTCTGATTCGTGTAGAGAATCACGCCGATGGGTTCCGGCGGGACATAGTTGAAAACCGTGGAAATCTCCTCGAATTGGGATTCCAGAGTCTTCAGAACTTCGCGGGAGAGCTCAGGAGCGGCGCTGCCATTGTACTTGAGACGGAAGTGAAGGGTCTCGCCCTCGTGATAGCCGGCCTCCTCCTGGGCGTCGCGCTCCGCTTTCTCCAATGCGTGCTTTGTCTCTTCGTCCGGTTTCAACGCCAAGGCGCGCTTCCATTCTGAAACTGCATCAGCAACGCGATTCAGTCCGTAATAGGCCCAGCCGGTCAGCTTGGCCACATCAGGGGAATCCGGATCGATACGGCGAGCGCGCTCGAGAAGGTCGGCCGCCGCGGAGTACTCGCTGCGCCGCAGGTGGAGGTAAGCAGACTGGAGCAAAAGTCCTGAGTTCTCAGGGTCGAAGTTGAGCCCCGTTTTGTAGTGCTCCGCCGCCTTTGCGTAGTCGCCGACGCTGATTTCGAATTGCGCCGCGGCGCTCTCCGCCTGGACGACGCGTGCGACGGCCGTTGGGGAGGAGTGCGCGGAGGCCTCCGACTCGAGTTTCGCAAGCAAATCGGTGTCGATCGAGCCACCCTTCACGGCGTCGCTTGTCACGTCGCCGGACTGGCTGGCAGGCAGACTCGGGGGTGCAATAGGAAGGTTCGCGGCGCGGTCGGATGGCGTCCCAGGAACGGTATCCATCAGGGAATCGTCATGAACGACCCGGTCAACGATGGAAACGGGGAAGCTCATGCGCCCTGCGGAGGTTTCGTAGCTTACCTGGCCCTTCTCTTGAATCACGTGCGAGGCGACGATTTTTCTGCCGTTTTTAAGGTAAATCGTATCGGCAGAAGCACCTGCGGCCACCGCTGCCGCAAGGCAGAGAAGCATGATGTACCGAAGTGAATGCGCCACGGAGAACCGCATGCCCGTATTTTATCAGGGCAGCGCGATCACGCTGGGCGTGGGTTGCCGCTTGATGCCCAATCTTGCTACAGGACCGTTATAGCAAAAAGGGCGGCCAAGTTAAGGCCGCCCTGAAAATTTCCGTGACTCGCTGTCGCAGGCTGTTCGATTTTTTTTACATGCCGCTAGGACTGACCAAAGCGCGCCAAACAATTATGCCAGTGGCAATCCCTATAGCCGGGATCAGGACCCAGAGGAATCGATTGCGTGCTGTGGGGCTTGGGAACTGCGGTTGCGGCCCGGGACCAGACTCTTCCGGCTGAACTTCTAACCGGTACGAGCTGCCGGCGTCCAGCGTTTTTACTTCGTCGCCCATGGAAATCAGCGTGGATCCGCGATTGCCCGTCAGGACCAGTTGGGTCGGGCTGATCTTCGTAATTTGAACCGAGGTAGGTTGCGCGTTTGCGGGACGTATCGTCGCGCCGTCGGCGATGACTTGGAACGTCTGCCCTTCAGCAGACGTAACAACCACGGTTCCAGCGCCGAGCTCAGCGGAAAATCCGTTCGTCAAAAAGTGAACAGCGGCAGCCGAACTCTGCCGCAAGTACATTTGTGAGGCGCCGAAACGAACTTGCAAATTGCCGTCGTCCGGGGTCTCCAGACGGTCACCATCATAAATTGTTGCGCCACTGTAGGTCTTATCCATGCCCACATGGGCATTGTCAGCAAGAACCACGACACCTAGCGGAGCCGATGGCGCACCTGGCGCGGCCACCAAGGGTAGGGTTGTCAAGGTGACGCTAGCGATGGCGATCAGGACTTTGGTTGACACTGTGCGCACGTAAACCTCCTGGAGCGCTACGCTTTCCGGCGGGCTCCCTTGGACCGGCTGCAAGTATAGCCCGGACGCGGCGGAGCCACACGCGTTTCCGGCGGGCTGCAAGCGCAGCCCGCACCCGAGTAGAGTAAGAAGATGACTACAACCTGTCAACACGTAATTCACCTGATTTCTTTAAGATGTACCCCCTGCGAGGCGCCGGGGCAATGAGACGAACGTAGCAGAATTAACTTTGCGCACGCTTCCCGGCGAATTCAATGTGTGATTCCGGCGTCTTTCAGGGACGCGTCCCGAATCGCTTTGAATTCGGCGCCGGGCTCCCACTCGGGCATGTGGGAATCATTCGCGACGCGGAATCCCACGAGGAAATAGAGCTGGCAGTCTTCCACTGCGCCGCTCAGATCCCATTCCGGCTGAATCGTATCGGCGGGCTTGTGGTAGCGCTCGGCCGTATATTTTCGGCGTTCCTCGAGTCCCCATCCTTCCGGTTTACCGATAAAGTCGACACCATCTTCGGGATCGAATGCGGGCACGCCATTTTTGGCAAATTCGAAGTGGTCAGACCGGTAGTAGTAACCTTTCTCAGGCTCCGCATCGGGTTTCACCGTGCGGCCCTGTTCCTTGGCGGCAGCATCGACCACATCGTCGAGTGTGGACGCGCCGCGCCCAATTTGGACAATGTCGCGGGTGCGGCCATGCACGTTCATCCCGTCCATGTTGATGTCGAGCGCGGTACGCGCCAGCGGATAGAGTGGGTGCTCGGCGTAGTATTGTGAGCCCAGCAGACCTTGTTCCTCACCAGTCACCGAAAGAAAAAGAATCGTGCGGCGCGGAGTCCTCGGAAGGGCCTTGAAGGCGCGCGCCATTTCGAGCAGGGCGGCTGTGCCCGAAGCGTTGTCCACGGCGCCATGATAGATTTTGTCGCCGTTCACCTCTGGACCGATTCCGAAGTGATCCCAATGCGCCGTGTAGATCACGTAAGTGTTTTTCAAATCGGGATCGCTGCCGGTTACCCTCGCGATCACGTTGTGCGAATCGATCGTCTGGAGCGAATTGTGGACCGTCAGCTTCGCATGGATTCCGAGCGGGACCGGCTTGAAATCGCGGCGGGCGGCCGACTGGATTTGTTTTTCGAGGTCGAGGCCCGCAGCGCGAAATAATTTTGCTGCGAAGTCCGACGTGATCCAGCTTTCCACGGCAAGACGCCCCATATTTTTATCGGGTGTGGCCAAATCGAATTGCGTCCCGCTCCAGCTGTTGCGGACGACCTCCCAGGGATAGCCCGCGCGGTCGGTCTGATGAATGATGACGCAGCCGGCAGCGCCCATTTGTGCGGCCTTTTCAAATTTGTAGGTCCACCGGCCGTAGTAGGTCATCGCGGCGCCGCCGAATGTCTTGGGGTCAAGCTTCGAGGGATCGGACGGATCGGGTACCGGCGGATCGTTGACGAGCACGACGAGCACTTTGCCCTTCACATCGGCGCCCTTGAAATCGTCCCACTGAAACTCAGGCGCTTGCACTCCGTAGCCGACGAAAATCATGTCGGCGTCGATCGAGGAAGTGTCCGTCACTCGCTTGGACCAGGCGACAAAATCGTCCTGAAATTTCGGTGTGAGAGTGCGCGCGTGGCCGGTAAGGGTCAGCGTCATCGTCTTGGCGTCAGGTGTGATACTGACGAGCGGCACGCTCTGCAAATAGGTTCCATCCGGATTGCCAGGCTCAAGGCCCGCTGAGCGGAATTGGTCCTGCAAATATTGGATTGTCAGCTGTTCCCCCTTGGAGCCGGGGCCGCGGCCTTCGAATTCATCCGAGGAAAGCGTGCGGATGTGACCGAGGATGCGATCCGCTGAAAACGACGCGAGGCCGGCGGTGGGAGGACTTGGCCCGCGAGAACAGCCACCAAGCGAAAGGATTGCTGTAGTGATGAGAACAAACTCACGTTGGTTATAAAGTGGCCTCGGATTCATAAGCATCTCCGCCGAGCTGCAATACAGATCGAATTATCGCGCGGCTGCATAGTATCTCGCGCGACACGACGTGACAACGCAAGCTAACGATGAGCCTCTCGGCCGTAGCGCTCCTTGGGCGAGGCTTTCTAATTGTCGCTGGCCCTTTGCTTTCCGTGATGGGGAATCTATACTCGGTGACACTGATGCAACTAGCGCCGGGTACAAAAGTCGGTCCCTACGAAATTCGGTCCTCCATTGGCGCTGGAGGAATGGGTGAAGTTTACCATGCGGTGGACACACGCCTGGGACGCGATGTCGCGCTGAAAGTCCTGCCTGAAACTTTCGTCCGCGACGCGAGCCGCCTCCGCCGTTTCGAGCAGGAAGCTCGCGCGGTTGCCGCGCTGAACCACCCGAACATTCTCTCCGTATTCGATATTGGCCAGGAGAACGGGACTCCGTTTCTCGTTTCCGAACTTCTGGATGGTGAGAGCCTTCGGGCGGTCGTGGACCGCGGACCATTGCCGCAGCGGAAGACGATCGAGTACGGAGTACAGATTGCGCAGGGAATGGCTGGAGCGCACGAAAAGGGCATCGTTCACCGCGACCTGAAGCCTGAAAACATTTTTGTCACCAAAGACGGCCGAATCAAGATTCTGGATTTCGGGCTGGCAAAACTTGCGCAAGCATCTCCTGAAGAAGGGGATGGCGCGACTCTCGCGTCTCTTGGGACAGCAGCAGGCGTCGTGCTGGGAACGCCGGGCTACATGGCGCCGGAACAAGTGCGCGGCCAGCCAGCCGATGCGCGGACGGATATTTTCGCGTTCGGCGCGGTGCTCTACGAGATGCTCTCCGGCATACGGGCATTTCGGCGTGACACTCCGGCGGAAAGCATGACCGCTGTCTTGAAGGAAGATCCCGCGGAAATGTCCGATGTCGTGCATCCGGTCTCTCCCGCGCTGGATCGGATCGTGCGGCGCTGCCTTGAAAAGAGTTCCGACCAGCGCTTCCAGTCGGCGCGGGATCTGTCGTTCGCTTTGAGCGCGCTTTCTGGAACCGACGCTAGCGGCTTTGCGCAGGCGAAAGAAGCGCCCAGGCACATCTCACTGCGAACCTGGATTCCCGTGGCGCTCGCGCTGATCGCTGTCGCAGCGGTGACTTGGTTCGTTGCGCGCCTTCCGGCGGCTCCAACGGCTCGTTTGGAGTTTGCGATCCCGGTTCCCGGGGAAGTCAGTCATATGGCGATTACAACCGACGGCCGCATGCTGGCTTTTGTGTCGCCCGACGAGAAATCTGGGATGCCAATGCTTTTTGTTCAACGAGTCGGCGCACCCACGGCCACGGAGCTTCCTGGAACCGAGGGGGCGAGCTATCCATTTTGGTCGCCCGATGGTACCGCCGTGGCGTTCTTCGCCAATAGCAAGCTGCAGCGCATATCGGCCAATGGCGCTTCTCCACAAACCCTGGCCCACGTCAACTACGCGCGCGGCGGGAGCTGGGGCTCGAAAAACGTGATTCTCTACACGCCCGATCCGGGAGGCCCGATTTGGAGAGTAAATGCCGATGGGAGCCACGCAGCTCCTCTCACCGATAAGCTCCTCGCAGGGCCGAGCGTTGTTGACTCGCATCGCTGGCCTCTTTTCCTCCCCGACGGAGAGCACTTCCTGTTTCTGGCGGCGAATTTCAGCTCGGGCGCCGCAAACGCGGAGTCGGCGATTTACCTGAGCTCGCTCGAGGCGAAGAAAAAAACGCTTTTGGTTCGCGCTCGCTCGAATCCAGAGTACGCGCCGGGATACCTTTTCTACGCCGACGAACAAGCGGCGCTGAGGGCGCTGCCCTTTAATGCAGCCAAGGCATCGGTCGAGGGAGATGCGCGCGTGATCGTGGACAAGATTGGCTATCAGCCATCAGTTTACTGGGGAGCGTTTGTTGTCGCGAACAACGGAACTGTCGTCTATAGCAAGACGGCGGAAGGCGCGCAGTCTGTGCTGACTTGGTACGGCAGATCGGGGCAGGCGCTTAGCCGGGTCGGCGAACCGGGAGTACAAGCGAATCCCACCCTTTCTCCCGACGCCAGCCGCGTGGTTGTGGACATTACAGACTTGAAGGCGAATAACGTCGATGTATGGACTGAGGATTTGATTAAGGGCACGAGCACTCGCTTTACCTTCGATCCGTCAGAAGAGACAGACGGTCTGTGGTCGCGCGATGGCAAGATGATTGCTTTCCGTTCGCTTGCGGACGGGGCGGGCGTCAACTTGAAGGACGCGGACGGTCTGAAACCGGAAAAGAAACTGTTTAAGATGGGAGGCGCGATCAATGGGGCAGGAAGCGTTGGCAGCGTAGCAACCAATGATGGTTTCGACCTTGTCCCCAACTCCTGGACGCCGGATGACAAGCAAATCCTGTGTGCGATGCAAACGAACACTCAAGATTCACGGTCACTTCTTATGTTGGTCCCAGTAGTCGGCGGTACGCCTACGCAATTCCTTACGGGCGAAGGGAGCCAGAGCAACGGGCAGATTTCCGCGGACGGCAAGTGGGCCGCCTACGCTTCGAATGAATCGGGCGCCTGGGAAATTTACGTCACGACGTTTCCTGCGGCATCCGGCAAATGGCAAGTTTCGCGCGGCGGAGGGAGCGAACCCCGCTGGCGGGGCGACGGCAAGGAACTCTTCTATTTGGCGACAAGTGGCACGCTTATGGCTGTGCCCGTCGAGGCGGCTGCAACATTTTCTTCCGGCCCGCCGACGCCGCTATTCCAGGTTCGCGGGCGGGCTCCGATCTCGTCTACGGATCTGTTTACCTACGACGTGACCAAGGATGGGCAGCGCTTTCTGGTGAACGAATACCTCAAGCCGGATCATGTAGCGCCGCTCACGATCGTTCAGCAGGTATTCTCTGATCCCCCCAAGTAGGAGTGCCACCCACTCACGGAGTTTGACGCGCGGACCCATTGGGATTCCGCGCGCGTTTGCATTCGCTGCGGATTCGGCACACAATTTTGTCAGAGGTGAGTTTTGCCTACCCTTCAACCAGGACAGGCCGTGCGCGTCAATCTTGCCGGACTTCAGGCGGGAGGCGTCCTATTCCATGCTGCCGTGACGGCTGCGGTGGGAAACATCGTCCGCCAGACCTCGGAAAACCCCTCCAAATTTATCGTCAAGCTGCTCTTTTCCTTTCGGGGGGTAAGCGAGGTCGAAGTTCCGGAAGACCGCATTACAGCTACTTAGTTCGCCACAAAACCCCTGATCTTCTTTTGCCTCATTCATCGCCAAAGTCCCCTGACAACGGTGTGTCCAGGCCAAGCTGGGTTAGAATATTTGAGCGGTTCCGAGCAGCGCGGCGCGTGGAGTGCCCTTGTTCCATCGGTTGATTTTTCACAACGACAGGATTGTGCCCGTTGACGGGGCGCGCCTCTCGCCCGGACAGGCTGGGCTACTGAACGGCTGGGGCCTGTTCACAACGATGCGTATTTTTCAGGGTGAGGCATTCGCCTATGAGCGACATTGGCGGCGCCTTGAAAAAGATGCTGGACGGATTCGGTTGCCCTTCCGGTTCGATCCTGACAAGGTGCGGCGGCATCTCGGCGAACTGTTGACCGCCAACAACGTCGTTGAGGGTACGGCACGCATTTACGTGATCCACAACCGTATCGGATCATGGCGCAGTGACGAGCCAATGCCCGAGGTAGACTTAATTCTCTGCACCTCGGCGCTGCCGGCGTATCCCGAGCATGCGCGGCTGGGCATCGCGGAGAACGGACGCCACGCGGCTTCGCCGCTTGCAGGAGTGAAAACTATTTCGTGGCTCAATAACGTCTGGCATTTGGACGAAGCGCAAAGAGCCGGCTGGACGGAAGTCATTCTGCTCAATGAGCGGGGCGAAGTGGCGGAATGCACGAGTGCCAATATTTTTTGCCTAAAAGACGGCAAGATTTTTACGCCGCCGCTTTCTTCGGGATGCCTGGAAGGCGTGACGCGGAGCGTCCTGCTCGAAATCGCGCCGCGCCTGAATGTGCCGCTAAGCGAGAAAACACTGAAGGTGGACGATCTCTACGCCGCGGACGAAGTGTTTATTACTTCGACGAACCGCAGCTTGCTTGGGGTTAGCGAAGTTGCCGGGCACAAATACACCGTCGTAATGGGCTCCCTTGTGCACAAACTCGAACGGGCATTCGACGCCGCGATGCGTGAGTATGTCGCGCAACGAATCGCCAGCCTTCGCACCTAATTCAACGCCTGCAGCTGTAATCGCGGTTACAAAGAGAGACGACTAGCGGAAAACTTGTCGCCGGCTAAGACTCAGCGGGGCTCCATGGCTTTGGCTTTCATTACCTTTACGCCCTCAGGTCCCTTGATGAATTGAATCAGGGCTTTCGAGGCGGCGGCATCACTCGTCTTAGTGCCAACGCCGGCGGAAAAGCTGACATAGCCCTGAAAATCGGCGGGCACGGGACCGGCGAGATCGACACCGGGAAAAAATTTGATCTCGGGAATCAGCGTAATGACGAGGTCAGCTTTCCCCTCGGCGACATTCTGTTGAGGGCGGCCCGCTTCTGAATCGAGCATCAGTTTAGGCTTGACGGCGTCGGTGATGCCCATGCGCTCAAACATCTCGTAGTTGTGGACGGCGCTGGCGCCGGTGGGATTGAAGGCGATGGACTTTGCGGCAAGCAGCGTTTTTTTCAGCGCTTCGGGCGTACTGATATCGGGCTTGGCGGCCCCGGCGCGAACGCCCACGCCCAAGCCGGTGCGGGACAGGTCGGTGCGCGAGCCAGGAGCGATCTTACCCTTCTGGATCAAATCATCGATTACGTCCGACGTGAGAATGGCGACGTCGAACGGCTCGCCGGCCTGGATTTTCTCCCTCAAATTCTTGGAGGAATTGAATTGCGGCGCGAGCTTGCAGCCGATCGATTGTTCGATCTGCGGAATGAGCGCTTCGAGGGTGGGCTTCATCCCGTCGGACGTGAAGACGCGCAACTCAGTTTGCGCTAGAGTTCGTGGCCCAAAGGTCAACAGAAGTCCCGCGCCTATCACCAAGACACTCACCGCGATGCTAATCTTTTTGATTCCTTGTTTCGTCACGGTCTCCTCCATTCTCACGCCAAATCTTCAGGCCGGATCGGCAGGCGGCGGACCCGCTTCCCAGTCGCCGCGAAAACCGCATTGCACAGGGCTGGAACCACCGGAGGCACGACAAATTCGCCGGCGCCGGTGGGCATTTCTTCGCTGGGGATCATGTGCACTTCCGTTTCGGGCATTTCATGGAAGCGCAGCATCTGATAGTCGTTGAAATTGTGCTGCTGCACGCGCCCGCGGTCGATCGTGATCGCTCCGTGAAGAGCCGCTGTTAAACCATAAACGATGGAGCCACGAGCCTGCGCGTCGATGCTTCCGGGATTGATGATGCGGCCGCAATCGAGGGCGCAAACCACCCGGTGAACCTTCAGCGTTTTTTCCTTGCGATTCACGGAAATTTCGATCACGTGAGCCACGTAGCCCTTGTACGCGCTCACAATGGCAATCCCGCGGAAATGGCCCTCGGGCAACGGTTTGCCCCATCCGGCCTTTTCGGCAGCGGTGTCCAAGACCTTGAGGTATCGCGGCGATTTTGCGAGCAAGCGCCGCCGCGCTTCATAGGGATCTTTCCCGGCCGTCGTGGCGATCTCATCGATGAAGCTCTCCAGGAAAAATCCGTTTTGCGAGGCGCCCACAGATCTCCAAAAACCTATGGGGATGCCCGGGTCTGCCACCTGATAGTCCACCAGGACGTTGGGAATCGCGTAAGGCATGTCGTCCAACACTTCGACGCTGCGCGAATCGAAATTGTTCTTGAGCGGACCGAACCGCGCGATGAGGGAGGGGCAGATGATTCGATTCGTCCAGACGACTGGCCAACCGTCGGCGTCCAGCCCCGCTGAAAAGCGCGCCTGCGAAACGCAGCGGTAGAAATCGTGTTGCATGTCGTCTTCGCGCGACCAAGTGACTTGAACCGGCGCGCCGATCGCCTTGGAAACTTCCACCGCTTCGCCGACGAAATCGTTTTCAAACCGGCGGCCAAATCCGCCGCCGAGAAACGTGGTGTGGATGAACACGAATTTCGGGTCGAGGCCGGTGACCTTTGCCGCCATATTCTGGGAATTTGTCTGCGCCTGCGTGGGCGCCCAGACATCGCAGCGATCCGCGCGTACGTCCGCGGCGCAGTTCATCGGCTCCATCGTGGCGTGGGCGAGGAAAGGAACCTCATAGACGGACTCGATCTTTTTCGCCGCGCTCGCAAGGGCACTTTCGACATCACCTTCCCTGCGAGCCACCACGCCGGGTTTCTCGCCGAGGTCGGACAGCAGCTTGCTGATGCTCGCGCTGCTGGCGTTCGCGTTCGGGCCTTCGTCCCATTGCACTTCGAGCGCGCGGCGGCCCTCCATCGCGGACCAGGTGTTGTCGGCAACTACGGCGACGCCGTTAGAAATCTGGATGACGTTTTTCACGCCGGGAACGGCTTTCGCTTTGGTCGCGTCGAAACTCGCCACTTTCCCGCCGAACACGGGGCAACGCGCCACGACTGCGTGCAGCATTCCCGGCAGCCGCACATCAAGACCGTACTGCGCGCTGCCGTTTACTTTGTCCGGCGTGTCGAGCCGCTTCAGAGGTTTGCCAATGAGACGGTATTGGCTCGGGTCCTTGAGTGGGACGTCTTCGGGAACGGGGAGTTTTGACGCGGCTTCGGCGAGGCTGCCGTAGCTCGCCCGCTTTCCGGTGGGAGGATGAAGGATCGCGCTGTCTTCTGCGCGGCAATCGGAGGGGCTGACGCCCCATTTTTGTGCTGCCGCCTGCAGGAGCGTCGCCCGCGCCGTCGCGCTCGCCTTTCGCAGATTGCCCCATGACGTGGGAGTGCCTGAACTGCCGCCTGTCCCTTGCGAGCCGAAGCGCGGATTGAAGTAGATCTTGTCGGCGGGCGCGAATTCGGTGCGCACTTTTTTCCAATCGCAGTCGAGTTCGTCGGCCGCGATCATGGCGAGGCCCGTCAAAATGCTTTGGCCCATTTCGGATTTGTCAATCAGGATGGTCACAAACTCGTCCGTGCCGATGTGGATCCAGGCGTTCAGCACTGCGGGAGCTGATGACGGCGCAGCCAGCGCTTCTGCATGGCCGGAGAAATGAAACCCGATCCACAGTCCCGCCGCGCTTGCGGCGGTTGTCTTTAGAAAGCCGCGGCGGTCCATATTTTGGTTTTGTGCCCTGAGCCCCATGACCTACCTCCGATTGCCTGAACCGTTGGAACAAGCGACCCTGCCGACTTGTGGATGCAGCGGCGCCGCTTCGCTCACATTTAGTAAGGAATCGTATGGCCGCAGTTGGCCGGTGTCAATCGCGGATCGAGACTGCTGGGTCGGGTCCTCTACGTGCTCGTTTTTCCTCTGTGAACGATGTGTTTAAGTATTTTTAACTTTCGAACCTCAAAATCTTCAACACAGAGGGCACAGAGAAAGGCGATGGCGCAGAGAACTGTCAGTGCCTTTGAGAGGCTGTCGGATTTGCTGGCCGGCGATGGAAACTTTTTAAGTTTTCCGGGGTTGAGTGTCAGTAGGATTGGGAGTATGAAAAGGAGTCTGCCAATCGTGCGATGAACCAATCGACCAAACTGTGCTGCATGGCCCTGCTCGCCGCGTTGTCCTTGGCGGTGGCGCGGGCTGGACCACGGCATCGTGGCGTCGAATTCTCTTCTGCCGCCTTGCCGCCCGCCGGAAATGATAAGAGTGGCAGTCACTCGAATTTTGCCGGGAAGCTTCCCATCCGTGAGCTGAACGAGGAAGAAGCGATTCTGCACGCGCTCAACCGCCTTGGATTCGGCCCCCGCCCTGGTCAGGTGGAGCAAATCGAAAAAACCGGCCTGGAGAATTGGATTCAGGCGCAGCTTCACCCCGAAACCATCCCCGATCCCGTGGTGGATGCACGCCTCGCCGAGTACCGTTCGCTCCGACTCAATTCGAAGGAGCTCCTCGATCAATATCCGCCGCAGGACGTTGCCGCCAAGCGGCTCGGGATCAAAGTCGACGAATACCAAAAGCGCTTGCAAGAGCTGGCGAAACAGCCAGGCGGTACGAACACGCTGCCATTCAAGGACCAAAATGAAATCGTCAATGACGTGATGGCAGCGAAGATGGTCCGCGCCGTTTACTCCGAGAGGCAGCTTGCCGAGCAGCTCGCCGATTTCTGGTTCAACCATTTCAATATTTTTATCTATAAGGACGTTGACCGCTGGTACATGGTCCCCTACGAGCGCGATGCGATTCGCCCATACACGCTCGGAAAATTTCGCGACTTGCTCGAAGCGACAGCGAAGAGTCCCGCGATGCTGTTTTACTTGGACAATTCCTCCAGCGCGGACCCGAGCGCTTTTGACCGGCTGAAGCTCCACCCCGTGCACGCCCGCCCAGGCGAAAAGCTTCCGCCACTAGGACCAAAGCGGGGCCTCAACGAAAACTACGGCCGCGAGCTGATGGAACTGCACACGCTTGGAGTCGATGGCGGGTACAAACAGAAAGACGTTGTCGAGGTGGCGCGCGCGTTTACCGGATGGACCATCGAATCGCCGCGCGAGAACCCCATGTTCTATTTCGACGAGCGGATTCACGACCCCGGTCCGAAGCACGTGCTGGGCAAAACGATCAAGACCGGGGGAATCAAGGATGGGGAGCAGGTGCTCGATCTGCTGGTGAAAAATCAGCACACGGCCCGCCATATTTCGCTGCAGCTCGCGGAGCGCTTCGTGTCGGACGATCCGCCTCCGGCACTCGTCGCGCGCATGGCCAAGACGTTCGAAAAATCGAAAGGCGACATTCGCGCCGTGATGACGACGATGATTTATTCTCCGGAATTCTGGTCGCGGGCGGCGTTCCGGGCAAAGGTCAAGACGCCATTCGAGCTCGTCGCGTCCACAACGCGGGCGCTCGGCGCCGACGTAGACCAGCCTTTGCAACTTGCCCAGTGGGTAGCGCGAATTGGCGAGCCGCTGTACCAGTGCTTGACTCCCAATGGCTATTCCGATAAGGCCCCTACATGGGTCAGCACCGGCTCTTTGCTCAATCGCGTGAATTTTGCGGTCGCGCTGACAAGCAACAAAGTGCGCGGCGCGCAGGTGGACATCAATTCCCTGGTGGGTGCGGACGTTGGACCGGATCCGAAACTCGCGCTGCAACGGGTCGAAACGGAGTTCCTTGCCGGCCAACTCTCCGAAGCGACCCATGCAACGCTCGAGAAAGAAATGACGGACCCGCAGATCGTGGGTGCGAAGCTCGACGATCCGGTGAAGCAAGTGAATGTCAGCCTGATCACTGGCCTCGTTCTAGGCTCGCCTGAATTCCAGAAACGTTAGGCTAGTGCTTGTCGGCTTCGAGGGCCAGCTTCAACTCTTCCATGGCCTGATTCAGGTGCGCGACCGCCTTGGCACGATGCCCTTTGAAATCGCGGTCCGCATACTTGACCAGGTCAGTCCGCGCGCTCTCGATCTTCTCCATGACCTCGCGGATTACGGGATGTGGCTCCTGGGCCGGAGCCGGGCGCGGCACGGCGAGAGTGGCCATCGGCAGGGCAACGCCCGCAGAAATTGTGAGCGCAGTGACGGCAACGAGTAGATGTCTACGAATCATGAGAAATCCTCCACCAAAAAGAAGTAGGACAACAAATCCAGGCTACTACTTGCTTGTAAAACCCCAATAAAACGAAATGGTTTCGCTGCGAATGAATTAATGTAGCTTGGGAGACACTCAGGTTGAGGTGCCCCATTTCCGACAGGCGAGCAATTCGAACCCGCGATCGAGGCACGGCTCTGCTAGAATTCGGGGCATGTTACATCCTACATTTCCTATTTCGAGATGTTTCCGCCGTGTAGTTCCCTTCATGTGGACGCAACTCGCGGCCGTGGCTCTCGTCTTCATCGCCGCCATCGCCATCGAGGCGCAGCAAAGCCCTCCTGCGAAGACCAAAACAAGCGCACAGACGACCAGCCAAAAGCTTGTTGTCGCTCCGAACTTGATGGAGGAGCTTGCCAAATTCAAGCCCGTCGAGATGCCATTCGACTCAGCAAAACTAACGCCGCGGGAAAAGCAGTTGGTGGAAAAGCTGGTCGAAGCCTGCCAGCATCTGGAAGAGATCTACTGGCTGCAAAGTGATCCTGAAGGCCTGAAACTTTACGTTTCACTTCAGGGCAGCAAAACGCCCCAAGACATCGCCCTGACTCGCTTTCTCCGAATCAACGGCAGCCGCTTTGATTTGATCAACAACGACGCGCCCTTCGTGGGGACCGAGCCACGCCCTCCCGGCAGGGCATTTTATCCCCCTGATATGACCCGAGAAGAGATGGAAGGCTACGTCGCCGCGCATCCGGAGCAAAAAGCTTTGCTGTACGATCCTTATACGATCGTTCGGCGCGGGCCCAGTGGGCTGGTATCGGTCCCGTATGACGCCGCCTTCCGCCAGGAGCTCGATCCGGCGTCGAGAGCGCTGCATGACGCCGCGACGCTCTCGGACGACCCCGCTTTCGCTCACTTCCTGCACCTGAGGGCTGAAGCTCTCCAAACGGATCGGTACTTTGACAGCGACATCGCCTGGGTAAGCCTTGTCAATCCGAAATTCGATGTCATCCTTGCGCCGTACGAAACCTATCTGGATGACCTCCTGGGAATAAAGACTTCTTACGGCGCCGCTGTGCTGATACGGAATGAGGAGGAAAGCCGTAAGCTCGACGTCTTCCAGAAGTACGTTCCGGAAATTCAGAACACCCTGCCTCTCGATCCGAGAGACCGCCCTTCAAAGCGCGGGCTTTTCTCTCCCATGGAAGTGATGGACGCGCCGTTCCGCGCCGGCGATCTGCGACACGGCTACCAGGCCGTGGCCGACAACTTGCCCAACGACCCCCGCATCCACGAGCAGAAGGGCTCGAAAAAAATATTCTTCAAGAATTTTATGGACGCGCGCGTAAACTACGTGATCCTTCCAATCGCCAAGCGCTTGCTGAGCGCGAACGAAGCATCGCTCGCGTCCGCGGAAGGCTATTTAACAACGACGATGATGCATGAGATTTCTCATGGCCTCGGTCCGGCCTACGCCCGCACGCCAGCCGGGCAGCGGGATATCCGCGAGCTGATTGGACCCACGTACTCAGCCCTGGAAGAGGCAAAGGCCGATATTGTCGGCCTTTACGGCCTGAAGTGGCTCGTCGACCATGGCGATCTTCCAAAAGAGAAATTGAACGAATACTATGCGTCCGAAGTGGCGGGAATTTTCCGCACCGTGCGATTCGGAGTGGCGGAAGCCCACGGACGCGCCGAAATCATGGAATTCAACTATTTCTCCGAGCGCGGCGCCGTAAAGCGCGATCCCGCTTCCGGCCGCTACACGATTGATTTCGACCATATGCCGGACGCCGTCGCAGCGCTCGCGAAGGAACTGCTGGAACAAGAAGCTACCGGCGACCGCGACCGCGCCGAATCCTGGTTTACAAAATATGATTCAATTTCGCCGGAGCTGACGAAAGCGCTTGCGGCTGTGTCCGATGTGCCGGTAGATATCGATCCGATTTCTTCATTTCCCGAACCCGTGCACTGGGGCTCCAATTCCAAATGAAAGGAAGGTTCAACCGCTATGGCGGACCAAAAACCGCAGAACTTCCAGAATCACGTCCGACTCGTGCCGCTCTTTCACCAGTTCGCGCTTCCGGTTCTGTTGCTCAATCTGATCTGGACGATTTATCACCTGGTGAAAACCGGCATATCCTTCGAGACGATCAACGGCATTCTGCTCGCTCTCGCACTGATGGTGATCGCTCTCTATGGGCGCCTCTTTGCGCTGACGGTGCAAGATCGCGTCATTCGGCTGGAAATGCGGCTGCGCCTCGCGGAACTGCTGCCGCCCGATCTGCGGCCGCGCATCCCGGAATTCACCGTCGCACAACTCGTCTCGCTGCGCTTCGCGAGCGACGTGGAACTGCCTACCCTGGCGCGCAAAGCGCTTGAGGAGAAGCTGAGCGATCGCAAAAGCATCAAGCAGCTTGTGAAGGACTGGCAGGGGGATTATCTGCGGGCATAGCGAAATTTGGTGGCGCAGGCCTTTGGTAGCACAGCCACTCTTGGCTGTGCGGTTTTGTGCACCACTGATACCGTTGTGGACCCAACCGCGATTGCGAAACCCGCACAACCAACCCCTCGCCGGGTCTCGGGGTAAAGAGCGGCTGTGCTACTCACCGCGCGCGGCTGTTCTCGGCGAAGCACCAGTGCACGAATTCCTTGCCGTACCGGGCAGTCACGGCTTCGGGAACCTCTTTCTCATCGAGTTGCTTGAACTGGAAGCTGATTTCTCCATTGGGCTGCACCGTACCTAGCAACGAGCCGTACACATTAGCCAAAGCCCCGTGAGCATCCGCCGATTTCGGTGGCAATGGGTAGCGTTGGGCCCCGCCGGTGCCCACGATCCAGCCGGGCAGGACGCCGCCGTGCTCCTTCCAGTAGTCTGTGTTGAAGATTCCGTCCATGTAATAGTGCGAATGGCTCGCGAGCACGTAGACGTGCTTGTGCGCCTGGTCGCGCGCGCGCAATAAATCCGCATAGACGTGGCGCCCGCTCTCGGTCCCTTGCGGCGACTCGTTCATGCTGTGATCCGCGGAAATACTCTCCGGCAGCGCTTTGTGCATCCCGGTGACGATCGTCAGAACGGCAGGATCGGCGAGGTCCTTAGCAAGGACGCTCTCGAACCAGCGCATCTGGGCGGCGTCAAACTGTTCGGCCGATGCGCTGTCAAGGTAATAGAAAGCTACGCCCCGGTCGATCCAGTGAAAATAGGTCTTCACGCGGTAGTCTTTCGGATCGTCCTTCAGGCGCTGTGCCCGTAAGACGGGCGAATCGAGCCAATCGGCGAACTGCAGGATGAAGTCCTCCCGAGTCTTGTACGGCGAAACTGTTTCGTGATTTCCAATTCCGACATAAAACGGAATCGATCCGAAGGGCGCGATCTGGCTCTCGATATAGTCCGGCCACTCGATGCTCCCGTATTCCGCGATGGAGAGCGGCTTCGCGAGATGCTCCGGCTGGTGCGCGATGTCCTCATCAAAGCCGGAAGTCAAGCGCAGGTCGCCGAGGTGCCAGTAGAACGCGACTTGATTCTTCCGCGCCATTTCTGCAATCCCGGGCATCACGACGTCGCCGCAGTTGCGGGAGTCGCCGGAAGCCAGGAAGCGCCAGGTTCCCGCCGGGGACTGTTGCGCGCTCCCGGTCCCAACAGCCATCCCCCAACTTAAAGCGACAGTCACCGCGAAAATTGCTCTGTTTTTCATATCCGCTTCCCCAACCAAAACGCCTCGGCGTCCCGGGCCGATGCTAACAGAACGGCGGCGCGTGGCGCACTCCGTCAGCGAAAATTCACAGAACATTCACAAATCAATGGAGACAATTGCCTATTCCTTGGACGTTTTCCGGATGCGGTACACTTCCAAGGCGCCATAGGAGTAGATTCGCTCGCCAATTGAAGCCAACGCTGTAGAAAATCTCGGCACCTCGTACGCCCAAACGTAAGCGTAATCGTTCTGCACTTGTTCCCAATCCGGCGCTTCCTCATAAATGAGGTTCCAGAACCCGTCTGGAGTATACGAACGATGGATGATCCGCATGGGCGTCTCGCCGGGTACATCCATCAAATATGGCGAGAACCAGCCCCGGCGAATCACTCCGTAGGCCCAGAAATGCGTGAAGGGACGCTCGATAGGATCTTCATCTCCTTCAACAATCGGCAAGACCAGCGCGTCGCGGGGCACGCTGTTGAACGAGCGCGCGAGACCAGCAAGGTCGGGTTGAACCGCAACAAAATACTGGGTCACGCTCACGGTCCGCGCGGCAAAGAGCAGAATTGGGACCGCTGCGAGCCACCTCGCCCGCCTCCCGACGCGCGAAGCAGCCAAAATCGCGACGAACAGGAACGGGAACACGCGAATGTCGAGGTCCGATCCGTCAGCCCATGCCCAGGGAATCACCCAGAACAACGCAAAGAGAAATGCGGCGATCACCAACCATTTTCGGTCCCAATGAAACTCGGGGTTGCGCCACCATGCAAGCGGGAACCATGCGCCCAGAGCTGCAAGTGAAATCCAGTCAAGCCACGGCCAATAGCCGCGCAGAATCAAGCCGAGCGAGTCCAGTTTGTCGCTGAGCCCGTGAAAAATGATATCGCCTGCGGCCAATCCTGCACGGGAGGAATGAAAATAAAACGCCGCGCCTGGCAAGGCGAGCATGGCGCTCCAAAGCCAGTCACGAAGCGGCCGACGCACCACGGCGAGGTAGGCGATAACGACCAAGCCGGCGATTCCGAATCCTACTAAGTGCGTGAAGTACAGCGCCGTAAATGCAACTAAGGCTGCAATCCATCGTCCGGGCGCGGGCCTTGCTAGCCAACGCAGCCAAAGTGCAAGCGCCAAAAATCCGACAGCAAGGCTCAAAGCAAAGTTCAGAAACCCTTCGAGGAAGAAAACGTTGTAGGCGATCAGCAGCGCCCAAAAAGATGCCGCCTCTGACTCGGGCTGCGCCTCGCGGAGGAAAAACCAAACGGCAGCAGGCAAGGCGAGGACGCACAGACTCAAGTAGACACGCCCCGCCGTCTCAATGGGAAACACTCGCCCAAGCACAGCCAGCGCTGCGTCTACTCCAAGATACGGGTAGGCACCCCAATCGGCTCGGTAAAATTGCCCAAATGAAAAGCTCGGATCATTCAAGTGCGCAAGAACAAAAGCTCGCGCCAAATGATTCGGATAGTCGAGCAAGGGAGGAAAGGCAACGATCCAGATTGGCGCGACAAGCATTGCCGCCAAAATGCAGAGTGCTCCGATTGAGAAGGCTTTGCGCGCTCCAGCCAAATTCGTGGGCACAATGGACTCAGTAGCCACGATTGCGCGCCCTACCGGGTAATCCAAGCGAGGGGAACTAAACCGATCGCCGTCAGCCCAAGCAATAGCAGAAAGCTTTGCTGCCCAGTCTTGGGATCGGCAAGGACGCGCGCGATAACGGCCTTCGCCAGATTGTTGCTCGCGGCCGCAACCACCACGCCTCCCGCAGCCAGGCCCAACGGCGTCATTTTCCCGGCGGTTTGGGTGAGCCCCATGATGAACGGGTCGACCGGCGCGAGCCCCGTGATGGCGGCCATCCCGTAAATTCCGCCACTGCCAAGATGAACTAGAGCGTATTTCGTGGCCACCACGACGACGGCAAAGACAATCGCCAATGAAAGTGCAGTTGCCAGCTCCAGCGGATTCTTCGTCGCATACCCGGCTTGCGTGTTGCCGGCACCAGGATCCGGTATGATTGCCCAAACCCAGCCGCCCAGCACGCCGAGCGCGCCCAAAACGGTAAACGACAGCAGAAGGCGATGGAACAGGGCCGAGTTGAACAACCCAATGAGCGCGAGGAAACGAAAATACATTACGCCGGAGGCCATCAGAATCCCGCCGGCGTAACAGTGAGGACTTTTTGCCTCTCGGGCGCGCTTGGCCATCACAAACGTCGTAAACGTGGACGAATAAGCGCCGCCCAGAACAGAGGCGAGCTGAACGCCGCCCTTCCCTTTCGCCGCTTTCTCCACCAGATAGCTGCCGTAGGAGACTCCGCTGATGGCCACGACGATCAGCCAGGTTTTGTACGGGTTCAAGGCGTAGGAGGTGTAATCCCTGTCCGGCACGACCGGCAGGATGACGAACGTCAGCAAAAGGAATTTCGTGAACGTGAAGATCTCTTCAGTTGGAATCTTGGTGGCCAGATTCTCCAGGAAGTCTTTGAGTTCGAGGAGCAGCATGCTCACAATTGCGAGCGTTGTGGCGATCCAGAACTGGTCCTGCGACACGAGCGCACCAATTACGAACGTTGCCAGCCCGGAGAGTTCCGTCGTGACCCCGGTGTCCGGGTACGCCTGTAGCTTGTGCCGGTAAGAGAGCCACAGGAACGCGCCGATGACGCCGAAACCGACGGTCACCGGCACGAGTTGCGGACCTGAGAGCAGCGCCAGCGAATAGCCGATCAGTCCGATCAGCGGAAACGCCCGGACCCCGCCGAAGCTGAACCTTTCACGGGGCTGCCCCACGGCGCGATGCTCTTCCCGCTCGAGGCCGATCAAGAAGGAAAGGAACAACGTCAGAATAATCTTGATGCCTTCCGGCGGAAAAATTTGCAGAAGTTTTTCGCTCACAGATTTGTGTTCGGTACACTCCCTGCAGGCGGTCTGCCGATGAGCAGGGGAAACAAGGCCCTGTCGCCATCGGGAGACTATCGAGATTCGAGGGCAAACTCAATGCCGGACTGGCGTGTACGACAAGTCTTCAGCCTGTTGCCTTTACTTTGCTCCCGGGCGCGGACGCGAGCAGACAAGCGGAAGCCCGTCCTGCTTCGCCATGAAACGCGGAGCCAGCCTGCGCAACTTGAAATTCGCATGGTCGAGCGGTACGCTTTTCAGCATGAAGCGGCTGTTGGTATTGCTTGGCGCGCTCTTCTTTGCAACTTGCGCCGTGGCGCAGTCGCAAACTTCCCCAGCATCATCTTCCAAGACCCACGAGCTTGACGTCCCGGGCAGCGCCCAGTGGACAGACGCGGGTGTTGACTTGGCGGTGGGCCAATCGGTCACGATCACAGCGACGGGCAACCTTCAATACATGGACGGCAACACGCCGGGTCCGCAGGGCACGGCGCGGGGATGGAAGGACCTGCTCCGCTCGATGCCGGTGAATTCCGCCGGACGCGGGGCTCTGATCGGCCGGATTGGCTCCGATGACACGGCGCAACCATTCCTTGTCGGCGCGCAGCTCAAATTCACGGTGCGGGTGCCGGGCCGATTGTTTCTTGGTATCAACGGACCCTCGGGGGATTCCGCGCAGGGCAGCTTCCACGCAAAGATCGAAATTTCAGGCGCAGCGTCGACTCCTTCCACGCCTTCCGCCTCTGCAGCTGGTGCGGCAAATGCCGCGCCTACTGGCGCTTCAAACGCGTCTGCAGGAGCAGAGCTAACGAAAGTGTCCACGAGCGAAACCTCCTCGGCGTCTTCGGCCGCGTCACCAACTCCGGCCAGTAGCGCGACGACCTCGCCCGCCTCCGCATCTTCTTCCGCGCCGGACCCTGCTGCTGCGGCTCTGCTGCCAAGCAATTTCTTCGCGCAGATTCCGCGGCGCGTCACCGACAAGGATGGCAACGTCGGCGATATGGTAAACTTTCTCCTGATCGGTTCAGAAGATCAGGTAAAGGCCACCTTTCAGGCCGCGGGCTGGGTCCAAGTGGACAAGGACGTTCAAGATGCTGTCCTGCAGGGGCTGATTGGGAGCCTTTCCAAGCAGGTATATCTAACCATGCCGATGAGCCAGCTTTATCTCTTCGGCAGGCCGCAGGATTACGGTTTCGCGCACGCCGAGCCAATTCAAGTCGTGACGACGAGGCACCACCTTCGGGTTTGGAAGTCAACGCTTACGGTCGGAGGGCAGCCTGTGTGGGTCGGCGCAGCGACTCACGACATGGGCTTGGAGCGCGATCAGCGCAACGGCAAGTTGACGCATCACATCGATCCCAATGTAGACGACGAGCGCAGCTTCGTCGAACGCAGCCTGACGGAAAGCGGCTACATCACGCGACACACCCACGTCCTCCCGCCAAATCCCATCCAGGACGCGAAGACCGCTACAGGCGGCGGCTTCCATTCCAACGGCGAAGTCCTGGTGATGTGGCTCAGTCAGTAAAAGGAAGTTGAGGAAGTGAAGGAGCTAAAGGAAGTTAAGGAAAAAGGCTTCCGGATTGGCGTTTGACTGCGCCGGTCGGGCGGTTCCCTCCTCTACTTCCTTAACTTCCTCTTTCTTCACCGAGCGCCCGTGGCAGCAAACAGACAGGATGAATCCTGTCCTACTTGATCCTGTCCTACTCAGGCAGGCGCAAGAGATGCCGCCAAAGGAAGATACACTTGGAAGCGAGTGTCTCCCGGCTGGGAGATGACCTCGATGTTGCCATGGTGCTTCTTGACGATGCGCTGGACGGTATCGAGGCCGAGGCCGGTTCCCTGGCCCACACCCTTCGTCGTGTAGAACGGCTCGAAAATGTGGGCTTGTATCTCGGGCGGGATTCCAGGACCGTTGTCGGCAATCTCTACGACGACGCAATCGTTCTGGCGATAGGTCCTGACGCGAAGCTCGCCCTTTCCGCCCATGGCATCGATGGCATTGTCGATCAGGTTCGTCCACACCTGGTTGAGTTCGCTCCCAAAGGAATTGACGAGGAGAGGCACGCGCTGATAATCGCGCTGGACCGCGACCCCGCGCTTCAGCTTGTGGTTCATGATCGTTAACGTATTTTCCAGGCTCTTCACGACATCCACATTCTGGATCGGCGACTGGTCCATATACGTGTATTCCTTGATGGCGAGGACCAAGTCGGAAATACGCGCCGTGCTGCTTTCAATTTCGTCGAGCAGGCTGTAGACCTCCACAACCGCCGCGATTCTGACCAAGGCCGCGCGGGCCGTACTGGAATCAAGTTCCTCGAATAACGATTCGAGGGCTTCCGGCCGGATGTTCTTTTTCGCCAAGCTGGATGCAAGTTGCCACAAGTCATTTTGCCCATGGCTCCGGAGCAGCGAATCCATTTGATCCTCAAGGTCGGCCATGGTGAGCGCGTCGGGTGGGGGTTCGTTGTGCTGGATGAAAGTGGCCTCCAGCTTTTCGATCTCCGCTTTCTGAGTGGCGGTGAGGTCGCGCCGTCCCAATTCGTGAGCCGCGTCGCGGATTTTGTTCAGAATATCGCGAAGTTGGCTTGCGGCTCGCTTGGCGGCGGACGCTGGATTGTTGAGCTCGTGCGCAAGCCCAGCCGAAAGTTTGCCAAGAGCCACCAAGCGGTCACGCTGTTGTTCGCGGCGGGTCATTTCGCGGACCCGGTCCGTCATCATGCCCACCAGGCGCTGGGTTAGCTCCGGCATCTTCTGCACAAGGCTCTGAAATCTCGATTCCGGAAACCGCAGGAGGAGGACATCGGTAAGCGCCCGAATGCTGAACGTAAATATCTTCATTCGGGAGAAAGGCAGCCGGCCCGTCACTTGGCCCGGTGTGATCGTAACGATGACGGTTTCGCCGCCGAGTTCCCCACGCCCCTGAATCTGACCTTCCAGGAGCACAAACATGGCGTCGGCAGCCTCTCCTCCGGCGATGAGCGTGTCCTCTGCCTTGAAGCGCATTTCTTCGGCCTCGCTGAGGAACCAATCGATCTGGTCGTCGGGCAGCCCCTCGAACGCGGGCACGCGCAGCAGCGCATCTTTTGTTGTTGTCATCGGATCTAGCTCAAGTACCGGTGAATGAATAATAGCGCAGGGCTTTAGGCTGTGGTTTAGGTTTAACTAAGGAACGGGCCCCACGGGCTGCAGCCTGCGCCACGTTCTCACTGGACTTTGCTCAAATATTGGTGAATGAATTGCACGCCCACCGATCCCTCTCCAACTCCAGAGGCCACACGCTTGACCGATCCGTGCCGCACGTCGCCGACGGCGAAAATGCCGGGGACGTTGGTCTCCAGCAAAAATGGATCGCGATCGAGTGTCCAGCCTTTGGGGCGCTGGCCATCGTGTATCAAATCCGGGCCCGTGAGAAGAAAACCACGTTCGTCGCGCTCGACTACACCCGCGAGCCAGTCGGTGCGCGGCAATGCGCCGATAAAAATGAACATCGCGCTAGCCGGCACGCGCTCGATCGTGTTTGTATCGGAACAGACCACCGAGATTTCCTCGAGATGGGACTCGCCGTGCGCTTCCGCGACGCTGGCATGCGACCAGACCTGAATATTGGGCATTTCCTTGACCTGGTCGATCAGGTACTGCGACATCGTGCTGGAGAGCGAGGTTCCGCGGACCAGAATGACCACGCGCTCGGCGTACTTCGCGAAGTTCATGGCCGCCTGGCCAGCGGAATTCGCTCCGCCGATCACGTAGACCTTTTCACCCTTGCAGGAAATGGCCTCGGTCGCACCGCCGCCATAGTAAACGCCCGCGCCTTGCAGGCGATCAATCCCGGGAGCGTCGAGGCGCCGCCACTGAACTCCGGATGCAATCATCAATGCGTGGCACGAAATCTCATTTCCATCCGCGAGCCTGATAATGCGGTACGGCCCTTCCGTCCGAATTCCGGTCGCTTCCTGCGGCGCGAGAATTTCGACTCCGAATCGTTGCGCCTGCACTACGCCTCGGCGAGCGAGGTCAGCGCCGCTCAACCCGCTCGGAAACCCGAGATAATTTTCGATCCGCGAACTCATCCCCGCCTGGCCGCCTGGCGCCTCTCGCTCGACGATCACCGTTTTGAGCCCTTCCGACGCGCCATACACCGCAGCCGCAAGACCTGCAGGTCCTCCGCCGACAATCGCCAAATCGTAGAAGTCGGTCTGCGCGCGCGTGCGCAGACCAACCTTCTGCGCCACGTCCGCGGGGATACTCTCAAGGAGCTTGGTGCCGTCAGGAAAGAGCACGACTGGAAGGCTGGCCGCATCCGGTCCCAGGCTCTCGAGCAAGCGCTTCGTCTCCGGATCGGCCGCCGAGAGTTCCACGTCAATCCATTGGTACGGAATGTGATTGCGCGCGAGGAAATCGCGCAATTCATACGACTTCGGCGACCATCGCGTGCCCAGCACGCGTATCCCCTCGTATGCAGGACGGTGAGAAGCCTGCCAGTCACCGAGCATGTCGTCGATTTGCGGATACAGATGCTCAGCGGGAGGGTCCCACGGCTTCATGAAAAAATAGTTGATACTGGCTTGATTGATGGCGCCAATGGCCGCGTTCGTGTCGGCGTAAGCAGTCAGCAACGCGCGCTTTGCCTCCGGGTATATTCGCATGGCCTCTTGCAGAAATCCGACGCCGTCCATGTGAGGCATTCTCTGGTCGGCGAGAAGCAACGCCACGCTGTCGCTGCGGAGCTTCAGCCGCTTCAGGGTATCGAGCGCTTCCACCGGAGAGCCGCTGCCGATGACGCGATAGTCCGCGCCGTAATTCGATCTCAAGTCGCGTTCAATTGCGCGCAATACGTCTGCGTCGTCGTCCACGCTCAGCAAAATTGGTTTTGCCATAACAGGTCCCACTCGGTGCGAACTCCACTTGTTTACCTCGGTTGTCGAAGGGAGCGCGCCAGAAATTTAGCAATTTGAACAGACCCGGAGAGCCTCCGCCGCCTGAACAGGTTGATTGGATGCACAAGCCGACCATTGGTTGCACAATTTGGCTTTCCGTATAAGGATGAGGGTGCACTGTGGCGCTCTCCGCGTCTCGACTGGAAGTTTAGCTCACTGTCGGCAAATTGATTTTTCCAAATTGACAGAACCGTGATCGGGCAAACCATTTCGCATTACCGCATTCTGTCGCAGCTCGGCGGGGGCGGCATGGGTGTGGTCTACGAGGCGGAAGACCTCAAGCTGCGCCGCCACGTTGCCCTGAAATTCCTGCCTGCCGACATGGAGAAAGATTCTGCCGCGCGCGAACGCTTTCAGCGCGAAGCCTTCGCCGCGTCCGCGCTCAATCATCCGAATATTTGCACCATTTACGAGATCGACGAAGCGAATGGCCAGCACTTCATCGCCATGGAGCTGCTCGAAGGACAGACGCTCAAACACCGGCTGGAAGGCACGGCGCTGCCTCTGGAACAGATTCTGGAGCTTGCTGCGGAAATCGCCGATGCGCTGGATGCCGCGCATGCGAAGGGAATCGTGCATCGTGACATCAAGCCGGCCAACATTTTTGTCACCTCCCGCGGGCAAGCGAAGATTTTGGACTTTGGGCTGGCCAAAGTCGATCTGCCGGAGAAGGGAGCCGCCGGACTTCGAGAGTCGCAAATGGCCACAGCGTCCGAAAGGGATTTGACCAGCCCAGGGTCGACGCTGGGCACTGTGGCGTATATGTCGCCGGAGCAGGCACGCGGGGAAGAGCTGGACGCGCGAACGGACCTGTTCTCGTTCGGCGTCGTGCTTTACGAGATGGCTACCGGCAAGCTGCCCTTCCCCGGAGGCACGTCGGCACTGATCTTCCATGCGCTGCTCAGCCAGACTCCGGCGCCCGCGCATCAATCGAATCCGCAAATTCCCCACAAGTTAGGAGAAATAATTCAGAAAGCCCTGGAGAAGGATCGCAAGCTGCGCTACCAGAGCGCGGCGGATATGCGCGCGGACCTGGCCCGCCTGCAGCGGGACACGGATTCAAGCCGTTCAGCCGTTCCCGCATCATCGGCTGAGGCGCGTCCAACACAGTGGTGGCGCAGAAAATCCACTGTTGGAGTTGGCGCCGTGGTCTTGGTGGTGCTCGCGGGTGTCGGCTGGTTTTATGGATTGGCGCGAAGGGGCGAGACAATCGACTCGCTGGCAGTCCTCCCATTCGTGAACGCCAGCGCCGATCCCAACACAGAATACTTGAGCGACGGAATCACCGAGAGCCTCATAAACAGCTTGTCGCAATTGCCCCATCTCAAAGTGATGTCGCGCGATTCCGCGTTTATGTACAAGGGCAAGGACACCGATGCGCGAGCTGTCGGAGAAAAGCTCGGCGTGCGCGCAGTCCTGAAGGGCCGTGTGATGCAACGCGGCGACAGCCTGGAAATCAGCGCGGAGCTCGTGGACGCGCGCGACGACAGCCATATCTGGGGCCAGCAGTACAGCCGCAAAGCCAGCGACATTTTTGCGCTGCAAGGCGATCTGGCGAAAGAGATGACCTCGATGCTGCGCATGCGCATAACGGGCGCAGACGAAAAGCGCATGATGAAGAACTATACAGCGAGCCCCGAGGCTTATCAGGATTATCTGAAAGGTTTGTATTGGTGGAACAAGAGAACCGAGGAGGGATTCGCCAAGGGCATCCAATTTTTTCAGCAGGCCATTGAAAAAGACCCTAGTTATGCCCTCGCCTATTCCGGATTGGCGGATTGCTACAGCCTCCGGGCGATAGTAGGTTTGGTCTCCCCAACGAGCGAGTTTCCGAAAGCCAAGCAGTCGGCGCTGAAGGCATTGGAAATTGACAACAGCTTGGGCCAAGCTCATACCTCACTAGCAGTTATAGAGTCGAACTATGACTATGACTGGTTCGATGCCGAGAAGGAATTCCAGCGGGCTATTGAGTTGAACCCGAACTACGCGCCCGCCCACTACTGGTACGGCTATCTCCTGGCGGCAAGAGGACGAACTGAACAGGGTAACGCGGAGGGGAAGCGTGCCGTCGAACTTGAGCCACTCTCGCTCATCGCTAATGCAGTTTTGGCGGCGGAACTCTCCAACGCAGGTCAGTACGATCAAGCTGTAGGCCAGTTAGGGAGAACGATAGAGTTGGACCCCAATTTCCTGCAGGCGCACGTTTTCCTTGGCTATGTCGATGACGCCAAGGCTATGTATCAGGAAGCAATCGCGGAATTTGAAAGGGCGCTGGCGATCTCTCCTGGGTACACACGGGCGCTTGCAGGCCTGGGATATTCCTATGGCGCCGCTGGCAGAAAGGCCGAGGCCGAAAAAGTGCTTGGTCAATTGCAAGCGCTCTCAAAGGAAAAGTATGTTCCGGCGCTGTTCACAGGCCTGGTCTACCTGGGCCTCGGGGAAAAGGAGAAAGCGCTCGAGTCGTTCGAGAAGAGCTATGACGAACGTGGTCTAGGCGTGATCGAGGGGGCAGGAATAAACCTAAAAACGAGCCCAATCCTAGAACCCTTGCGCTCGGACCCGCGCTTCCAGAACGTCCTGCGCAGCATGAATTTGGCGCCGTAAGCCTACTTGTTTTGGCAACGATGGTCTCCGGTGAAACAAACACGGAATTACCGGACTTCTGGTAGCCTTCCGGCTGCGACCCAAGGTGCTTTGCTTGCATCTCATTACGTGGGGCTTTGTGGGTACCGAGGGGGGAGACTTGCAAGAGCAAGATTTTGTCGCGGGCGCAGCGATCTTAGACAATTGGTCGGACGATCCCTGGGCCGATGGCGTGCAGATTGATGAGATGGAAGATTTGGCGAAGCTCGCCGTCCGCACCCGCAACAGCCTCTACGAGATCACGGTGATTGAAGGCCGGAGCGGCGAAATCATGGTTCGCGGCGGACGATTTTTCGAGGAGTTGACTCCGGCGCGCCTCTCGGGAGCCACGCTGGGAGGCTGCTTCTGCAAGATGCGCGGGATTTATGTCGGGTTCCGCATGGAAATCAACGAGAACGGCCAGCGCACAGTCACGTCTCCCGTAGAATCCATCACCACCCTTTCCTGGGACGAATCCCAAAGGCCTCAATAGCAGCGTCCGCTGTCCATCCTGAAATCCGAATATTTTCTGCCTTTCAGGTTTTCAACCCTTAGGCGTTGAAAAGCTGAAAAAGACTCCACGGGGAAGGCCGGGCGCCCGCGGATAACGCTACATCAGCTTTTCAGTTTTTCACTCCCTAGGGAATGAAAACCTGAAAAGCTGGATCCAAGGACCTCTGCCGGTTGGCCGGCCGCGGCCAGGGGGTAGTACCGCAAGGTGCCGCGCGGGCCCCGCTTGGCCCGCCAGGAGTGACTGTCTCCCCTGCGGAGGAGGTCGAGGCAGTGGTGCAGCGACAGGGCCGACCGCTTTAGCACCTCTGTCTGCGACAACCCAGGCTCGGTGGTGATGAGGCGGCGGAGGGTGTCCGTGTCGGCCGCTTCGCGGGAAACGGCCGGCGAGTCCGCAAGGGCGAAACCGCCGTGGGATTCGAGTTCCGGGCGCAGGGTGAGGGAAAACTCCGCCGCGAAGCGCGATTTGAAGCACTGCAGCCTCAGCAAGCCGGCGTCGCGGTCTCGCGAGACGGCAAAGGCCACGTCGACTCCGCCCAGAATGTCGCTCGACCCGCGATAGCGCGATGCCTCGCTCTTGGCGCGATGGTGCAGCGCCACGACCGTCGCTCCGGCGTGCGCCAGGGCGCGCAGCTCGGCCATTACCGGAGCCATTTCCGTGGCGGAGTTCTCGTCACTCTCGTGGAAGCGAATCAGCGAATCGAAAATCAGGAGCGGTTTCCAGCGATGCGCGATCTGCACGAGGCGCGCGTCGCCAAGGGCGGGCGGCGCATCGGCCAGCCATCCGCCCCAGACGCGGAGCCGCTCGGCCGATCCGATCCCGACAAGGTTCATTCGCTCGCGCACCACAGACTGCGGATTCTCGCGGTCCAGGTACAGGACGGGCAGCCGGGGGCACGCGCGTTCGAGAAACGGCTCTCCCTCCGACACCGATCGTGCCAAGGAAAGCGCGAGCCAGCTCTTATAGCTGCCCGGCTCGCCTGCCACTAGCGTCACCGCGGCGCACGGAATCATTCCATCCACCAGCCACGCGACCGGGTTGGCCGGAAGCGACAGCACGTCGGGCACGTCGGCGAAATCGAGGATTTTCCCGCGGGCGCGAGCGCCCGCGTGGCCGGCGGCGCCATCCGTGCTGACGGCGTCGCGGCCGTACTCAGTGCCTTCCCGCTCCAGCATTTGCAGAATCTTATGGTGTTCGTCATTTCGCAGCATAAGGGCCTTTCTAGAAGCTAGAAGTTCGAGGCTGGAAGCTGGAACCTCCCGCCTTCCAGTACTCGAATAGTTCCTCAATGCGCGAGTCGCACTCCAGCCACGCGCTGGCCTTCGCGCACGTAAGAACATCGAACGCTGCGCTGAGCCGCGCTTCTTCATGGCGGAAGCGGCCCATCGCGGACCACGCAAGTTCCTGCTCTTCAGGGGTGAGCGCGCCGCTCGCCAGCGCTTGCTCCGCGCGTAAGGCGGCTCGCGAAAGCGCATAGTGACGGCCGGACACCTGGCGCAATCGCTCGTCGCGCCATTGCGTGAAGGCGCGGATTCCGCCCTCGTTCTTCGCGCGATGCTGGACTTCTCGCCGGACGCGGGCATTCGCGCGCGATCCCGTTCGCGCCTTGCGCGCAAGCCCCAGCTCTCGCGCCAGCGTGAGGCGGTTCGCTTTCCAACCACACCGGAAGCAGTGCGCGACCTCAGCGTTGTAGCTGACGGTGCCACGAGAGCGGCCCACGCAGCGCGCGCAGTCGGCGCGAATCGCCGTGCGCACACGGAACCCGCCGACGGCGAGCAAGTCGCGCATGGTTTTGGAGGGTGCAGGCAACAAGCTAGAAGCTCGAAGTTAGTGGCTGGACGTTCGAGGTTGGAAACCAAGAGCCAGAAGTTGGGGAATGCAGACGGGAAACCGGAGCGCCTTGCTATACTTCTGCGCCCATGATTATAGCATCGCTGTCAAGTTTCGTGACTCGTTCCTGTAGCACAGACTTCAGTCTGTGGGGTTTCGCCGGCGCCTCCCGGACCGCGCCCCGCACGACGCCCTCGACGGATGGGTTGCCAAGCACGGATGGAAACCCACAGACTGAAGTCTGTGC